>BNJV01000528.1_pt1 | contig 212598 bp, 199 predicted proteins | sample 8540591 | NCBI WGS metagenome assembly BNJV01 (sample SAMD00202457, study PRJDB9452) | human saliva metagenome | host: Homo sapiens
ACTTGTCAGAATAGTGGTCCGATGATATAATAATTTTCGTTGCAGAGAGGTACTCACAACTGAGTAAAACTCAGCAAAAGTAGTGGTTGACATCAACTACCGGGTTTGCTATAATTAGCAAGTAATTAATGACGGGGCATAGCGCAGTTTGGTAGCGCACCTGGCTTGGGACCAGGGGGTCGCAGGTTCGAATCCTGCTGCTCCGACCATTTTTTATTTTGCGGGTGTAGCTCAATGGTAGAGCCCCAGCCTTCCAAGCTGGTCGCGAGGGTTCGATTCCCTTCACCCGCTCCATTTTTTTTTGCCTTTTTTAGGGTGAACGAAAAATGACGTCATTAGTTGACGATACATGCCACATAATTTATACTATAATAGATAATTACATATAAAGGTAATCCACATGGTTCAGTAGCTCAGTTGGATAGAGCAACGGCCTTCTAAGCCGTGGGTCGGGGGTTCGAATCCCTCCTGGATCACCAAAGAAATGTAATAACCATAAGGGTTTTGGCTCTTATGGTTATTTTTTTATTACCCTAAAATAAATGCAAGGATATGGTGCAAGTATAGTTTTTTATACTTGCATTATCCTTGCATCAGGTGTATAAGTTTGATACATAATTGAAAGTTTGCTCTTCATCTTGTATTGCATGAGCATATACTTTAATTATCATTGTTGTGTTATCATGACCAGCTAATTTGGCAATCTCAGTATACGGTACGTTGTGTTGAACTAGGTTTGAGATGAACGTATGCCGAGCTACATGGCTTGATAGATGTTTTTCAATACCTAACTCTTTACCAACCTTAGCAAAATAGCGTTTAGTAAAATTACTCTTGTCAATAGGACGTAAGCCAGTCTCATTTTCAGCTACCCATAGGTTGCCTTTGAGATGCTTTGCTCTAGCACGTTTTAGTACCGAGATAGTATAAGTACTACTAATCGGGATTACACGCTTGCTCGAGTGTGTTTTAGGCTCTTTTCGATTCATGCCGTATTGAGTTTCACCCCATGAAGAATTAACATGAACCTTAGCTTTTACAATCATCAATGATCTCAATTTCATCCCATTGTAGAGATTGTAGCTCACCAATACGCAAAGCCACACTGGAACAGCATGACGACACAATGTTCTAAATGGTGGCCTTTATAATAATTAAAGAAACTTTTGTGTCTCATTGACTGTAAGAGCCTCTTTTGGGTGCTTTGGAGCTGTTGAGGCTGGTTTAATTAGAGAACTATAAAAATTAGTCGGAATCAAATCTAGACTATGTAGTTTCTTTAAAGGTCAAACTTAGTACGATAAATGTTTTCTTTATATTTGTGAGAATATTGGTCTACAAATTGCTGTATAATGACTTAGATAAGTCGGAGAATAGGCGTAGTACCAAAAATGGTTTAATCCTATTTTTCGTTATATCCAAGTATAGTTTACAGTGGCTTCAGCATATGTTGCTTTTTGTAAAGTAATCGATGCAGAAGTCATAATAGCTCTGATTAGCACCAGTTGGCACTTTTTGTTCGATGATTGTTGTACATGGCCGACTTCGATAAAGCGATACTTATACAACCCATTATCACGATCCGCAATCATTCGTTTACGCTCAGCTTCGGCCTCTTCTTTCAGGTGAAAACCGTTGGAGCGGAATTTTATTAGTACCTGGTCATCACAATACAATGGTAGATTGCGTATATAATACACGTTTTACCACTTCGTTGTGTTTCCTTCGAGATGATACCTTTACCTGATGGAATTTGGTACATAATGGACTCGTTTCTCTTGCCATTGGAGTACCTGTTCACAAAATCATTATAAAAGATACCATAGTTCTTGGCAATGAATGTTTCACAGTCATTAATGTAAAGCAACAGCGATTACCAGCACTATTTTAGGTAGTAAATACCCTTGATAAACGTGCCAGCCCGTTTCTCAGTGTTTGCACAGATCATTTAAAATTCCTGCTCAACTCTCTTGAATAGAGAGGGCTGTTGTGGGTCTTATTTGAAGTTTTCATGGACATACAGCCCTCCTTTCTTAATTAAGACTAATTTTTATCAGTGCTTATACATCATGACTGCTAATCTTTGATGACTGTCCATCTTTGGAAGCATGTTCTATGATGGCAGAAAATTATAGAAACTAACATTAGCATAATTTTTTATACAACCACTGTAGTGTCTATGAATATTGCTGACCATCTGGTATTGTGGTAGCAACCAATACTTCATTATGGTGGTTTTACCATCTTTGATAGTTACTCTAAGTAGTCCAACGTAAAGAGATACGACCATCAGGTAAACGCATTACTTTTGGATGCATTATTATCTGATTTTTTTAACATAATTGAAATCCTCCATAATCTTCAATATCTGCAAATTCAACACCGTTTTCAATTAGTCATATGACTTGATTTTGTTGGGGAGAATGTCTCCATAAGTGCAGCCAATTGTTTTCTGACTTGTGGAATCGATATCTGGGAACATACTTTACGCTTAACAAGCGGTTCTCATTAACCAATCGTCCTCATCATTATATGCATCAAACAAATTATCGGTGCTTTAACGTCGAAACTATGCTGTTTCTAAGGTTTAACAGGACTTGGTTGAGGCACACACACATTGAACTTTGGGCAATGTGCCATCATGAAACCAAAGTTGGTGATATGCTACAGTACCTCTTTTGATACTTTAAATCACTAGGGCTTTTATATACTTTATCAGTTAAGGGTATTTCTTGGATGAATAAGGACGTGTGTGAGGGGAGGGGTGGTCAGTATGTATCGCTGAGCGGATACGCATCAAAAACCTTCATTATTTCTAATCTCTTTAAGTTCATCCATTGAAGGGATATTATTCCATCTCAGACTATATCTTCCCATGAAATAGACTGCTCTTTTTGTATTGCATAGGGTGTACAGACCATAGTCCCGTGGGTCATTAAGGTCTAAATATTGGTCGCTACATAATCTGGAGCGGTTTCTTTGGTGCAAAGATGTATTCAATAGCTTCGTTTGGTGTCTTCAAAACAGGCTGATGCACCAATCATTTGATTTGACGTAAGTTTGCCTTAATTCATATGCCTCCTCTTCAAACATTGTTTACAGGGTTTGTTTTGCATTGTTGAAACCTAAGTATTCGTGTTTGAAAAATTCGTCGCTCCTTAGAAGATATGTGGAAGAAGTTGATGCTGGGGGATGTTTCGCTCCCGTTAATTTTACAATTAATGACCTAATAACAACTGATACATTTCTTTTGCACCTCGCAATAGTTATCAAGTTGATTGTTCAAGCTTCATCTAGCTCCAACATTTAATTTTGGCTTTTATTGGTCATCACATTATCTCTTTTCTCTACCATGAGTGGTTTGGGATTTGTTGCGTTTTATTGTATAGCTGTATAGACAAATCCTTTAGATCATCCATCTTCAACTCCAAGCCAGTAAGGCAATATACATTACCAAGATTTATTTTTAGACATATTTTTTTCTAATTTTTTGTGACTTGTTCAAAGGAATCAAAGGGGCCACAACGACATCGTCTATAGTACATTTTCCTTTGGCCATTTCTTTAATAGTGGAATCATATTTCAAGTCAGCCATTGGAACGAATGAACCTCTGTATCAACTTCAGCAAATCTTCAATAAATTTTTTCTACTTTGATTCATAGATTGATTTTGAAAACCACTGTTCACTTTGCACCAAGTAGTAAAGCCATTAATTAATGCATTACCATATGCATAGATACAAGCAATGTAGTAGTGGTCATTTTTAGCTCTTGAATAAGATTTGGATACGGTTCAGTCAGACTTTATGAAATCGAAGACAGCATACGCTCTGCAAAGGTGCAATTTCTGTATTATTCTGAGCAAGCATTACCAACCAAGACTAGCTTTGTTCAGTGCAACAGATATAGATGGCTGATACTTTTGTGCAGAAAGGTACTGACCACTTCTAATGCAATTAATAATTTAAAGTATTCATATCAACAGTACGTTGGGTCATAGTCTTCAGTAATGTTGCAGGCACTAAAGTGAGGAGTTTTCGTTATGCCGACCGATAAGGGATAAATCTGGATGAGGAAACTACGGATGTGGGTGGTAATAGCGATAATACTTTTAATGTAGACTTTTACCAGTATTTGGTTTACCTATAAAAGCACAGCTTTTATGTCCTAGTTGGACTTTAATAGATACCCTATGGTTTCTGGTTATTATTTCTATCTCATCTGAAACATATGGTTAGAAGTTTAGAAAAAGCTTTGCCCTCTAACTTTGAAGATACTATCATTATCATTTAGATGATATCCTGCTGATAATTAGCTTCTATGCGATAGGTATAAAAGTCATGAGCATCCTGGGTTGGAAAAGCATTAAGATTTTTAAATCCATGTCCCATTTTTAAAACATATTATTTGGTGATGTTTAAGGACATAATGGATCGACTTATCCTCTAATATACTTTTAAACGTTTCTGCTCTTAAGTTGATGCTATCAGGTGAATATGCTTACGTAAGTATCGTTGAGATATCATATCTGGCTTCTTTTCCAATAACCATCATCATTTTTTAGTGCTAATGTACCATCATTGATTTTAGTTGTATTTTTCAAGCAAAAGCCTTTTTTAGCTAATGTGAGCTTAATATTCTTTTTCATCTATAATTTTCTTTTAACTCGATTTGGGGATTCATTGCAGTACTCTCTTTCAAAATTAATAATGTATTATAACGATAAACCAGTTTGTTTCGTTGATGTAATCATATCGAAAAGTAGGATGAAAATGGTATTATTATGAAAAGATGAAAATTAGCTTAAAAATTGCAGAAAAATGGCTTAACAAGTTTGTAGCTTGCTAGCTGGAGAGCTGTTGGTTACAGTGATTTACAATTTTAGATTTATTTTTTTCAACGTCTCAGAACGGTGATTCTGGTGATGTATAATAAATATTTTATAATATATTACAGTTTTTGAAAGTTTAATCGAAGTTATGGAAATTACCTCCAATATAAATTATGAGATAGAAAACAAGTATACCCAAATTAAATTAAATACACATATACTGATACTTGTAAGCAAAAATACTTTAGGGTAAATACTGATAATAATTTTTTGATTACTGAACTCTAAAAAGAATAGATGTATCAACGATTGATATTCCATATTCTTTGGGATACTATCTAAATTGTGATGAGCAATTATATCCTTTAACTAGAAATGCATTATTTGAAGATGATTGTGATTCCTGCAGATTAAATTATGATAAAAATGCAAAGAATACAGCTATAAGAATACAGTCTACTGGACTAAAGTAGTATAAATGGTTTTGCTTAGACTCCTCATTACATTGTATCTGATGATGTCGTTGATATTATCAAGGTTTTATTATTAATACTATTTTGATAGATAAGCTGACGACTCGTATTTATTCTAATGATAAGGAACTTGTACTTATTGAAAGAAGGTGATAGAAAGTCTAATAGTATGGGAAATTTTTACTTTGTGAACGTTTAAATAGCGAGAATATAGAAGCTCATTTTTCGAAATTCTTGCCTCAGCCGTATTTAAACAGATCTTCTAACATCTTTTTATTTTAATTAATAAACTAATTGGTGGAAAACCTATTAAAATATAGCGGTTTAGGTAAACAATTAATAATACTATGAATATAAAAATGCGATGAACATAGGAAAAGTTTCTTAAAGTAAAAATCAAATGATAATATACTAAACTTAATAAATTCTCTTGTATAAATCTTTAGTTTTGAATACTCGTATTAATTTATTCTAGCAACTATCACAAAGTTTGAGTTAGGACAATTAACCCGGATATTGTAGATACAATAATAGTAGTTATATGATAACTTTTAAGTCGTGTTTTGTTACTGCTTATCTTTGAACTACCTTATCCTCAGCCAATATTCTTTGATAAATTGATAAGGTAGTAATGGGGTTATATTTGCTGTGGGTGGTGTGGCTTCAAGCAATGCGGGAAATCAAGCATTCGAGAGCTACTAAATTGATAGATTATATTTATTTGATTATATATAATCTTATACTGCATTAGATCGAATTATCTATTGCAGTACAAAATCAAAATACATCGAGTGCTGCCCATCCACTTAAAGAGATATTACAAGACTTTAGTGATGATTCTTGTTATTAACGTTTGAAACTACAACTAATAAAGGAGGTGGTTGACAATTTTGAGGAAAAAATTAACAATTTTCGGCTATAAAGGGGTAGCAGGAATATGATACTTTTGTACTTGATATAGTGCAAGGAAAAGGCTTTCTTCTATCTATTTATTTCTAGCCAGTCGGTATCTTAATGCAACAAAACGGACGAATGTCATGTATGATCGAGGTTCGATTAGTTTGCTAAGACAGTCTTAATCAAAATATGATGTCGTATATTTATACTCTATTAGAACCACTTTATAGAACATTGTTGCCCTTAAAACTGAATGATAAAAGAAAATATCAATATCGAGGTAATTTATAATGATTATGACTCTGATACATTATAGATATAGAAAAGGAAAAAACTATTAAAGAATTGCGAAGAAGATAGTCATAAGAGTATTGATGAAAATATAATTAATGACAGTACTTAATTACTTTTATAATGCATATGATTGTAAATCAGCAACTAGAATATGGGTGGTTATGATATAAAACATTATTATTTCAGATGGTTGATTCAGAATCTCTAGATGAAGGCTCTGTAGAAAAAGCAAAGATAGGTAAACTCACAGGGCCCAAGAGTGGTGAGATTGCATTGGATTTGAATATATAGATAGTTTACTAAAAAATATGATGTAGTTGAATCAGATAAAGAAGGTTAAAAGTGTATACAATCAATTGATAATGGTTTTAATATAACATAGGTATAAATACAAAATTTTGATGATTGTAAATTTATCCTAGAGTACATCAATTTTTGTTGATTTTTCTTATTGGCTGTATATATTATGGAAAGAAGAGAATATGCTTACAAACGTTTAGCTTGATTGTGGTTGGAGAAAATAATTATACTTCTAAATATTTATAAGATAGGGCAACTACCCTTGCACGTTTCTCGCTTGAGACTTCACGCCGCGGTTGCCTCTCTATCTATCACTCATTGTGCGCAAAGATACCTATTTATATTGTCACTACTTAAATACGTAGCGAATTTAATGATTTTAAGGTTGGATATTTTAATCATCAGAGGTGATTAAGTGAGAGTAAAACTGCTGCGGCAGCTTCTACAATAACAATTCGTGCAGTACTGGATTACATATTTTCACTCTCACAGCATAGTAGAGTTGAGTTATACTGCAGACTGATGACTTTTCTGGCGGTTCATACACAAGGACATATGATAACGTTGCTTAGAATAACTAGATACTTACTGGATACTTGGCACATCCACAATCTGTACCAATGTAAATCATTGGTGCTGCATAGTTTGTGGGCGATGTCTTCTCTTTTCTAGTGGTCGGTAGATTGGGCTGTGACAATGGTTTGTGTATTAAGGTTACGGTATTATTATCCAGCTTCTGGGTCATCGCCGGTAGCAATGCAGAAGCTCAGCATATAAGCGTATGTTAACAGCCAGCTGCTTTCAGCTTTCATAATGGCCTGTATCACCACTATCTTGACCCGGAACCGATACCACTTGTTTGTACTGATTCACCTGTCTCTATATCAATAATGAGAAATCGTAACGCATAGTGTAGCGTGTTTATCAATATTACCTTTTGCGGTTTGTACCTCTCGTAAATCAAGAAGGGTAGGGGTAACAGCTGTGATGAGACCTACACTTGCAAAACGTCATTTACACGTTCCTATTACATCACTACTAAGCCAACGTAAGAATACCCATGAGGTATTTTCACCTGTCAAATGTAGCTACAGCTTTTCATAGCAAGTGATAGCTTTTCATATAATGCTGTATTCGTCATTTTGTTCCTCGCTTGCACACCAGATGGTGCTAAACCATACCTTAGACCGAAAGCAGATGCAGCCATATGTACATCCCTGCCATCCCAACGATATGTAAAATGATTTAAGACGTCACTAATTGTTGGCATGTTACACCTCACCATGTTGAGATATTAGATTTTCCACAAAGGATATGTCTTTTCGCTTAAATACGCTTGAATTTCAGGTGTATCATGTAATGCCAACCAGTGATTCTTTTTAGCAATCCGTTGTATCATCTCTTTTGGGTTTCTGTATGTTGATTCCAGTTGATTGCGGCGACAATAACAGTTCCACTGCATGAGATACCCCGTAATGACAGTATTGTTTTCTCAGTGTAGTAGAAGAATGGAAGGTTTACTATGACTTTTATGTAAATCAAGTGACGATATCGGCCAATAGGAGAGCAACTTCAATTTCCATATGATTTTGTTTTCAACACATTTAGTAATTCAGATATATTGAGTTTGAGAAATACCCACCATATATAACCATTTCCTGGTTATCTATAGTGGAAGTAATATAAAATCAGTGCGTATATCGATTATCTGCTTGTGCTGATGTACGCTCGTCTCTTTGCTTCCATGCATCTTGTAAAGAGTGTCTTAGAGCTGACTTTTATTAAAGTCTAAGATGTGGAATCTCAGTATGAGGCTAACGAGGTAAAGTGTAGGTGTGTGTTTATTTTACTGTGAATGACTGCCAAATCTTCGATGAGTGATTGTCACGTACATATATATCGATCACAGTACCTTGATTTTATTTTGTATTCTTTTTACTGCAGATACCATGAGAATCATCTCCGTAATAATAATACCGCAGTGATCGATAAATCGTAATGCTTCCTTTCTACTATGCTGACTTAACTTGTTGTGCGTCTTCAATTGCTTTGCATTGAGCGGATGCAGCTTCAATAGCCTTCACCATTTTTACCATGCCAAGTTTCACGTTGGCTACATTTCTTCGGTACTACACCAGTTTCTATGACACTTGTGTGGCAGCCGATTTGCTTTAGCTTCCATGTATATCGTTTCAGCCAGTGATTGCTGATTTGGATTGATTAGGAATAAGATATAACGTTTTGTAATACCTCGTTCCTAAGAGGGCAATACACGTAGCCTATGTCTGCATAAGGCCTGAATCACACCATAGACGATACAGTGTAATTTTCTTCTTCTAACAATAGTCTGCAATAATTTAATTGTAAAGGCCCAGTCTAACACATGACGTACTCCATCTGTGAATAATTCTTGTGTGTGGGTTGACCTACTCCTGTTTTATACACTTCACAGTTTCAACATCTTTTATAGTAACCCTAATCGCTCATCAAACTTATCGGAACTCTGTGTCTACGTCCCCAGTGTAGTATCGGTGTTGGGTTAACACTTGACCATATAAATCAAATTGCCCTGCTGTGGTGGTGTTTTTCAAGCGTTCTTCTGAAAGCATGTTACCGCTAGTATGGCGTTCTGTAATCGTATGCACAGCTGACCCATGTAAAGCGTATAGTTGCTTTTGTGGATCTACGGCATACTCAGTAATCTTTTTGAGATATAACTCCCGAGTACCATAATAATTTCGTAACAGATGGTTTGGTTAAATTACGTTCTGGTGAGTATACCACCGCTCATGATAGGTGAAAACATACATCTCGTACCTTTGTGAGGCATCTTAATACGCAGTTCATACATATTAATTTCATCCCCATTAGGACAAATAAATCGTTTGGCTGGCATAATTATGTCCTGCCTTATAGTTGTCACTGTTCACTCATACTATGAAATTCACCATGTCCGATGATGATGTGGTCTAGTACTGGAATATCAAATAGTCTACCTGCTTCAGCAACTCGTTTAGTACAACGAATATCTAAATCACTTGGGTGAGAATCACCAGAAGGGTGGTTATGAACAATGACAATCCCACAGGCTTTTCAGCGAACAGCTGAGAGAGAGAAAATACATTTAATATCTAGAGAAACTGTCGTTACACATCACCATTAGAGATGTCTTCAGATTTAATTGAGATTATTTCTGGCATTAAGATATAGCACGCGTACATAATTCATTTGGTTTCAAAGTACTGCTTATCGGCACTTAGCCTTGTAGATATCAATAGGTCGTCCCACATTAATAGGGAGCTTTACGAGGAGCCTGTTTTGTACATTCTTAATAATGGATTTAATAGCACGTGGTTTAGCAATGCCACGATTTTCCCATACCTGTGCATCATACCACTCAGATTCTTCTGCATGGAATAATGCATCATGTGGATCTACATAACGTTCACTAACTCTTGAACGGATGCCCTTTGGCGAAAATTTCTGTTAACATAGTTTTCAACTGCAGTATTCCATGTAGATTCTCCTTGGCCCTTAAGAAATGATGTTTTGATTCTGTAACTGGAAATTGACACCAATTATTGGTATTTAGTGATTTAATATGACGATTGATTTTTGAGGCGAATCGCTTTAATGCGATCAAAAGATATCAATATGTAGCGAAGAGAATGATCGCCACCCATCGCTGTAGAAATGGTTGAGGTTGAAAAGTAGTTAACTATCATAGGTTTCATCAATGTATAATTCAATCTTGAATCGAATTGGTAGTATACATGCGATGTATCCTGACGCTAATATGGAGGTCCAGTTCGAGGCGTTCTTCCTGATACGTACAATGTAATTTAATGTCCAGTGGTGGACAAATACACTCTACAATATTCCATATCAATAGGATGTGTCGTCATAACTTCGCTTTTCTGTATGACCACGTAAAATAAATTCCTTTGTTTGATTATGCTGACAGAGTTACGTACTCAAAGAATGCTATGTTTTCATTATCGAGAAAGCATGTTAGCCTATTTTATACATACAGAACAAAGAGCACATCTAAACGCTCGACTTGGTTTCTGAAAGCCCATTGTGAAAGTTTCAGTAATGAAAACAACAACGCTGACTGTTGCTTACTGATAAACAGGAATGTGTTTGGTAGTATGTAGATCATTAAATCACTCCATAAAAATACCCTAGGTGTCCAATGCACCTAGGGTTAACTAAGGAACTAACTTATATATACTATCAATATTATATTATATGATTGATGAATTTAACGATTGTAGCAATTATTAGAATAGAACATCTTAGGATGCCCAATAGGCACCAAGAATCATTGCGTTAGAATGAGATTTGTGTGTGAAGAGTCCATTTCGTTGCCAGCTATGTGGATTGTTGTAAACTGGATTTGTAGACCAATAATGTTACCTTTTCCGGTTTAAATGTCTAAAGTAATGGGTTCTGACAGTTCTTTCCCATTATCGAGTTATAACCCAATTACATTGTTAGCCCAAAGGTTGTGAAATCTTCATTGTGTTATGCATAACCGCACTTTCGTATCCAGCGTAATATCGAACCATCCATACAGTGGGATATATAGACCATTTGTGCATCGGCTGTATTTTTGGTTGTGTTTGTATCAAAAAGCAGAATGCTAATAATTAAAATTGTACAGTGTCTCATAATACCCTCTTACAAAATTCATGAAAAATTCATCTTTATTATTACATAAAGTTTATAGAAGATTGAAGAGTATAAAGTTTAGTGACCTTGCGAGATTATGGAACAATGTGTACTGAGTAGCTAAAGTCTCAAAGTGGTTTTATTAATCGTTAATAAAAAGATGGCAGAGGAAAAATAATTAACATATTAGTAATAATATGAAGGAGGTAGATATGTGTGCTAATAGAGAAAAAGGTACTTTTATGTTGCAGAGGCTGCGCTCACTTCTTGGATGCTGTGCACAAGTAGTATATCAACTGATAGAAGCTGAGTAAAGCTTTCAGGCCTATAAAGAGGAAGGCCGAAAATGTTGGAGGATACCAGCAGAAGCTTTTGAATCTGTACATAAAGGAAGTTGCCAGGATATGTTTTGGCAAAAATAAAATTGAGGATTCAATATCTGGTTTTTGTGTTACGTTATGGTTCCATGATATGAGTTTTGTATAATCTGGTTTGATTTCTAGCAAACTTCTAACATAAGTACTATATATATAATTAAGGAGGTATTGAATATGTTATTAAATCAGAGAAATGATATTTTAACTTGGTAGATGATTTGTGTGAAGTGTTACGAGATCGGTAAAAATGCTGCTACAAATTAGTAATTTCAGGTAGAATTAAAATGCTATCATTAATAGAACATGGAAAAATCCCAGAGACAAAGTGTAGATATATAGATGAGGCTAGAAATAGTTATTTTATCATATAGCTAACCACAGGACCACCGGTCCTGGGGGATGTTTAGCGATTCTTGGTGTTATTATGATATGCTGAAAGTGCTGGCATTTTCGTGCGATGGGAGGATTATATGTTGCATGTAAAATTAAAAGAGAATTTTCAGCAGAAAAGCAATCAATGCCATTTTAAGAACAATTCGAGAGTCCGAATGGAACTGAGAGACTATGATAGTGAAAAGCACCAACGGGTGGTGGCCAAAACTATATACACGTGATGAGCAAATTGAACAGTTTATTGGTGATTTGTCGGTCAATATATTTTTGTTGGTGACACCAGGAAAGAGGTGATTTAGAAGAACAATCGAAAGATAAAATGGATAAGTTTGCACCTAATTTAGCTAGTGGCAATTTGTTTGATGTGTTAACATCCAGATCTGCAGATACAACGTATTTTCATTAATTGGGAGTCTATCAAAAAGGGAATATAGCTATTAAAGAAGGTGAGCGTAAAAATTTATTTGATAAAATTGCTGATGCCCATAAGGCAGGATTGAAATTTATTGTGATTATAGATGAAGAGCATGAAAATAATACTAATAAAGCGAAGGATATTATTAGTGCTATGAGCCCTATCAGAGAGATTAGAGTCTCTGCAACTCCAGAACTAATTAAAAGTATTGATACACATATTATTTCTGAAAACACTGTTATTGGTGAGCAACTGATAACTAAGGCTTTGTACATTAATCATGGTCTTAATTCAGTGAAAATGAATTTTCAGTCAGAGGAATTTAATATTTTAATAGACAAAAGCGGATGAAATGAGCGGGTTATTGAAAAAGCGTATAGAAATGCAGGAAGAAGATATTAATCCGCTAGTTTTTAATTCAATTTCCTAGTTTAAGTGATAGTCTGATTGAAAGTGTTGAAAAGAAATTGGCTGAATTAGGATATACATATGATAATGGGCTTGTAGCAAGTTGGTTTAGCCCTGAAAATAAAGCCGATGAGGCAATAAATTCTACACAAAATAGGTAGCTTATAATATTGGTGAAATTGGTTCTTCTGACTAGTATTACAAACTTAAATGCAAAACCAAGATTTTTATTGTTTAAACAAGCTTTATCTACTGGCTGGGATTGTCCGAGCAAAAATTTTAGTTAAAGGTTACGTGATAATATGACAGAAAGGTTTGAAATCAGAAACATTAGGGAGATTAAGACGTATGCTAAGGCGATGCATTACAGTAGTGATATTTTTGATTGTGCATATTTATATACTTTTGATGAAGCATATAAAGAGGATGTAATTAAAAATGGTAATGGGTTTTGAGGTTAAACGTTTAAAAACTTAAAAGATGATGCATAAAATTGTTAAAAGAGGTTGTCAATAGAGATATTAATTTGATTGATGAGAGAAAAGCCCGAAAAGTCACTGTATGAGTACTTCTTAGATACTTATAAAATTAGAGCCAATAATTAATGATAAAGAGGCAGTAAATCGGAATAAAAGTTAGACTGGAGGCACATGGTTATATATTTGGAAGTAAATTAAAACGTAGTTGGTAATATAATACCTCACAAGATGTACTGTCAAGTCATGATACTCGAGAATTAGATTTGAGGTAAATACCCATAGTCATGGTATGCTTCTGTTACATGAGGTGGGAAGTTTTGTAATATATTGGGGTTAAGTAATGATAAAATGCATACTATATTACGTACCGTTTTTCTTGGAAAAATATAAATCTCTTGCTTATAAAATTATTGTACCTTTACCTAAAGCGTGAATATTATGCTTTTATTATTTAATAATCAAAAATACTTAAGGAACTGCATCTTTCGTTTGGAGAAACAAATGGTAATAAAAAATATACTGGTCAAGGGCAAAATTTTCCCAGATATAAAAATAGTAAAGTCTTCAATTTTAAGTGAGGAGGTTTATCCATATATTCCTGAACCATCAGCAATTAATTTTGCGAAGAATGTATATGAAGGTTATGAGTCTTCAATGGTTGAATTTCCTCAGTTTCGGTCAACATCTGAAAATTTTTATTTGAACAATTTTGTGAATCATCTGATCGAGTTAGATTTGTTTACAAAAACGGAGAATAAAGGCATACAATATCTATCAATCGTTTATCAAACAGGAATTGGTAAAATAAAAACTTTTATCCTGATTATATAGTTCAAATGCAAGATGATAGTATCTGGATCATGAAAACAAAAGGTGGAGGCCACTAATGGTAAAAAGTAAGAATATAGATATTGAATGTATTTATAAAAATTAAATGCATTGAAAAGATATGCTGATGAGCATGGCTTTAAAATGGATTTGTACGAGATAAAAATACTAGTCTGTTATAAATCGTACTGGGGTGGAGTATCAGATATGAGTGATACAACGAAATGGGAAAGATTAAAAACTGTTTTTAAAGGACATATAGTAGGAGTTAAAATATACTGATGGGAGAGTATCACAAGAGCGTAGAGATTATATGCTTAAATTTTTAAAATGATTTACGTTTACAGAATCTGAGATAACGTAAAATTATGTTAGAGCTATTAATGAAATTGAAAATGCTATAAATGATATATATGGTTTAGTATGGGAGTCTCATACAGAAAATGTAGATGAGATGTTACATATTCCTGTATTAGTTGATGTTGATGATAAAACAATTTGTAGTGAGCAGAAAGAAAAATATAATTTTTGATTGAAGGTGATAATCTTCATTCTTTAAAATTATTAAAGAAAACGTATAAAGGGCGTGTTGATATTATTTATATTGATCCGCCTTATAATAGGGGATGATTTTGTATATAATGATGTATATGTAGATAAAAATGATGAGTTTAAACATTCTAAATGGTTATCATTTATGTACTCATAGGTTAAGCTTAGCTAAAGAGTTATTAGTTAAAAACTGGTGTTGTTTTTATTAGTATAGATGATAATGAACAAGCTGCATTAAAATTATTATGTAATGAAATCTTCGGAGAGAACAATGTTGAAACTATGATTTGGGCGAAGGAATCTGAAAGTAACTCTGGGAAGATGAAAAATACTAAAAGGTTTAGAGATATGCATGAGGTACATTATAGCTTGTTATAAAAATAAAGATTTGTTCAGTTTTCAAAAATTAATGAAGCTTTAGAAAATGGTCAATTTCAAAACAACAAATTTGGCTAAGAATAATGCAAATAAAAGTGGTGCGGTTGATAGAATTTTTGAGATTGTGAATCCTGATAATGGTAAAAGTTGGACCGATGAATGGAAGTATGATAAGGATACTATTGATAAACTTTTAAATGAGAAATTGATTTTGGTTTGGCAAAACAGGAAATAATAAGCCAAGGCAAATACTTCCTACTGATGATAGACGAACAGTATATGTTGAATCAATTATAACTCAGGATCTTCCAACACAAGGTCGAAAGGATTTAGAGTCTGTATTGGGGAAGGATAAATTTGATAATCCTAAGCCTGTTAAGTTATTAAAAACTTTGTTTACTATTAGTGGCGGATCCAATTCGATTATTTTAGACTTTTTGCAGGGTCTGGTACTACAGGTGAGGCTGTTGTGACTTTGAATCGTGAGGATAAAGGGAATAGGGATATATATTTTATGTACTAATAATCAGAATCGTATATGTGAAACTATTACTTATCAGAGATTATAGAGATACAGAAGAGGCTGCCTCATAATTTAAAGTATTTCAAAACCGAATTTGTTGATAAAGTTATGGATGATGATCTTTGGAAGGAAAGAACTAATAGAATATATTAAACCGTTAATAGAGCTTGAGTATTTTTGTAATTTAGACATGAGTAATATGAAAATAGTTTTTAACAGAAGAAAATTTTGATGAGCTTTTTGGAATCTGGATGTATTCCATATAATGGTAAATTATTTATTGCTAGTGATATTTTAGCTTCGATGATCAACAAAATTTATTGGCGAAAATCATTGTGAGCTAATTCGTATACCTGGTATTATTATAGAGATGAATTGATTGAAGCTGGAGAACTATAATTAGTAGTTAGCTACTTTATGTAGTATATAAAAGGGGGCAAAGCCCCCTTTTATATACATGTTATGAGATTATAATGATTGTTTCGTTAGATTTGATTGATTTACCTTATTTAACTTTATATATTATGGAATTTTTGGAATAATGGAATCTTTTGGGTTGTGTAAAAAGTGAACAGATACTCCGTGCAAGTATAAAAATAACGTAATTATGCTTGCATATATACTTGCAAACATATATAAATGCTGGTGAACCTAGATAAATACTGACTTTGGCTACACACTTCTAAGCCGTGGGTCGGGGGTTCGAATCCCTCCTGGATCACTCAAAGAAATAAGCGGAGTCTAAAATTGACTTCGCTTTTTTATTTAATTCTTATAAAATATATTGCTAATTAGAGTAGTTGAACATATAATAAAGATGAATTATAGGAGGAGGCGGTGTGTACATGGCTACAAAAAGTTTTTTAAAAAATGTTACTATCAAAAATAAAAAAGATTGTAGCAAGCTTTTACATGCGTTAGAGAGTGCGCAAAAGCAAAAAAGTGTTCCTGTTGAATTTTCTAGATCTTATTCCTTGGCTACGAAAGAAGAAATAGATAAGATTTTTATATGATAGGATTTAAAGTTGTTAATCTGGATTTACTTTTACAAGTTAAATCTGAGGAACAGATTAGAACAATTTTAAATGATTTCGAGAGTCCTCTTAATCCTGATATAGAGAATTTTTTGAAATATAAAGCTGTTGAATTTTCAAAAGCAGCAATTGCAAAAACATATTTAGTAATGGCTTCCTATCAAGGTGAAAATAAAATTGCTGGATATTTTTCATTATCTGGAAGTAAATCTTTTGTTGTAAAAACAAAAGGAAATGAAATTAGTAAGAATATGAAACGACGGTTCAATAAGTTTGGTACTTATGATGCTGTTTTGAAACAATATCATATAGCTGCTCCGCTGATTGGACAACTTGGGAAGAATTACAAATATAAAAAACTAATTACTGGCGATGAATTATTAACCATGGCTGTAGATATGCTACGTCATGTTCAATCTTTAGTTGGCGGTAAATTTATATACTTAGAGTGCGAAAATAATGAGAAGTTGATCGGGTTCTATATTAGGAACGGATTTAAAGTGTTTGGTGAACGTAGTTTGGATATAGATGAACAAGATTTTGTGGGACATGTGCTAATTCAACTCTTGAAATATTTATAATTAGCATTAAATTACATACTTTTAAAAAGATGAATGGAAAAATCCATTCATCTTTTTGTATATAAAAGAGTTAGAGCTATATATACTGTTATGGAAATAGAACAGGCGTGTACTAATTTGTAGGCCCCTATGTATGTGCCTTGTTAGAAATAGAACAGGCGTGTACTAATTTGTAGGCCCCTATGTATGTGCCTTGTTAGAAATAGAACAGGCCTGTACTAATTTGAAGGACCCTATATAAGTGCCTTGTTAGAAATAGAACAGGCCTGTACTAATTTGAATGGCCCTATGTATAGGTCTTGTTAGAAATAGAACAGGCCTGTACTAATTTGAAGGACCCTATATATGTGCCTTGTTAGAAATAGAACAGGCCTGTACTAATTTGAAGGACCCTATCTATATATGTACCTTGTTAGAAATAGAACAGGCCTGTACTAATTTGAAGAACCCTATATATGTGCCTTGTTAGAAATAGAACAGGTCTGTACTAATTTGAAGGACCCTATATATGTGCCTTGTTAGAAATAGAACAGGCCTGTTCTAATTTATAGAACCCTATGTATCTCTGTTAAATTATAAATTTGTATCTATCTCTACGGTATTTTCTCGCAACCATTGTGCTAGTTTTGTATTTGTCATATTACCTGCAGCAACATCGATAATCATGTTTTCTACGTCTTGTTGTGTTGCCATAATATCGAATCCATTGATAATTAAATACACATACATGCTATGCAATGCTGTTCGTTTGTTTCCATCTGTAAAAGGATGATTGTTGGCTAAGCCATAACATAATTGTGCCGCTTTGTCGTAGAGGGATGGGTATAGATCATTCCCCATAAAGGTTTGGAAGGGCGTATTGACGGCTGACGCTAATAGGTTTTCATCGCGTACGCCTGGTGAAAGGACAAATGCACTTTCTAGTTGGGCGTGGAGCTCATAGATATCTTGTAAGGTGAATTGGATGTTAGCTGTATTCATTTGTTCTCCAATGCTTTATATAGGTCATAATTCCGTTTTAGTACTTGCTGGGAAATGTCTTTAATACGCTTCGCTAGTTCTTTGTTGTTAGCACTTGTCATGATAGGTGTGTTGTGGAGTGCGGTGGAATCGGTATGGGGTGAAGAATTTTGTGCCATAGTTTGATCTCCTTTGATATATTTGACTTTTATATCTATTATATAGGGAATAAATCAATTTAAACAATCTAATTTATAGTAAATATTTTAAAAGTTCAAATTTAATTATCTCTCACAAACCTAGCATTTATCTATATTCTTATCGTATAAATCTGATTTGTCAAAATAAAAGTCAAAAAAAGTCAAAAAATTTTTACTTTGACCTATTGACTTTTTTGACTTAATAGGATTATTATAATGACATAAGGTTAAAGAAACCTAGAAATAAAGCAAGAAATTAAAGAGACTTAAAAGGTCAAACAGATATACTTGTAGTGAAAAAGTGAGGTAATTTATATGAACAACAATTTCAATAACTTTGGTAGCGAATTTGGTAGCATGAATGATTTGTTTAATCAATTGATGAGTAATATGGGAGGTTATTCCACAGAAAACCGTCGTTATAAAATTAATGGTCGTGAAGTAACTCCTGAAGAGTTTGCTTATTATCGTCAAACAGGCCATTTGCCTACTAATGAAGAAATCCAAGCAGCACAAGCTGCAGCTCAACAAGGCAAAATGAAAAAGGATGGTATCCTTGCTCGTTTAGGTACGAACTTAACAGACGAAGCTCGTAATGGTAAGCTTGATCCTGTTATTGGTCGTAACAAAGAAATTCAAGAAACTGCTGAAATCTTAGCACGCCGTACAAAAAACAACCCAGTTCTAGTCGGCGATGCTGGTGTTGGTAAAACAGCTGTTGTAGAAGGCTTGGCACAAGCAATCGTAAATGGCGATGTTCCAGCAGCGATTAAAAATAAAGAAATCATTTCCATCGATATTTCCGGTTTGGAAGCTGGTACTCAATACCGTGGTTCCTTCGAAGAAAATATCCAAAACCTTATTAAAGAGGTTAAGGCTGCTGGTAATATTATCTTGTTCTTTGATGAAATCCATCAAATCTTGGGCGCTGGTTCCACAGGTGATGGTCAAGGCTCTAAAGGCTTAGCAGATATCTTGAAACCTGCTTTGTCCCGCGGTGAATTAACAGTTATCGGTGCTACAACACAAGATGAATACCGCAACACAATCATGAAAAACGCAGCACTTGCTCGTCGTTTCAATGAAGTAAAAGTAAACGCACCATCTGCAGAAGATACTTTCAAAATTTTGCAAGGCATTCGTCCATTGTACGAAGCGCATCATAACATTGAATTGCCAGATGCCGTTTTGAAAGCAGCTGTAGATTATTCCGTACAATACATTCCTCAACGTAGCTTGCCAGATAAAGCAATTGACTTGATTGATGTAACAGCAGCTCACTTGGCATCTCAACATCCTGTAACTGATATTAAAACATTAGAAGCAGATATTGCAGATGCTAAGGCAAAACAAGAAGAGTTTGCTCAAAAAGAAGATTACGAATCCGCTATTAACGAAAAGATGCGTATTCAAAAATTACAAGAAGAAATCGACAAACATACTGATAATCAAAAGGTTGTGGCTAAGGTTAACGATGTAGCGGAAGCGGTAGAACGTATGACTGGTATCCCAGTTTCTCAAATGGGTGCATCCGATATTGAACGTTTGAAAGATATGAAATCTCGTTTACAAGCTCATGTCATCGGTCAAGATAAAGCAGTAGAAGCTGTTTCTAAAGCTATTCGTCGTAACCGTGCAGGATTTGACGAAGGTAACCGTCCAATCGGTAGCTTCTTATTCGTAGGTCCTACTGGTGTTGGTAAAACAGAATTGGCTAAACAATTAGCACTTGATATGTTCGGTAACAAAGATGCTATCATCCGCTTGGATATGTCCGAATACAGTGACCGCACAGCGGTTTCTAAATTGATTGGTGCTACAGCTGGTTACGTTGGTTACGAAGATAACTCCAACACATTGACTGAACGCGTTCGTCGTAATCCATACTCCATCGTATTGTTCGACGAAATCGAAAAAGCAGACCCTCAAGTTATTACATTACTTCTTCAAGTATTGGATGATGGTCGCTTAACAGATGGTCAAGGTAACACAGTAAACTTCAAGAATACTGTTATCATTGCTACATCCAATGCAGGTTTCGGTTATGGCAGCGACAATGATGATGAAAACAAAGTCGATGTAATGGACCGCATTGCTCCATTCTTCCGTCCTGAATTCTTGAACCGTTTCAATGCTGTTATCGAATTCAATCAATTGAGCAAAGAAGATTTGAAGAAAATCGTTGATTTGATGCTCGACCAAGTTAACAAAACTTTGGCTAAAAACAAATTACCTTAGATGTAACTGACGCAGCTAAAGATTTGTTGATGGAACAAGGTTATGACAAAACAATGGGCGCTCGTCCATTACGTCGTGTTATTGAATCTGAAATTCGTGATAATGTAACTGATTACTACTTGGATCACATCGATGCAAAACACTTGCTTGCTGATGTTGTAGATGGTCACATCGTAATCAGCGACAAGGATGGTGCTAACACATCCGATGCTAAATCCGATGATGACAAATCTGCAGACCACAGCAAACAAGCTGATGATGCTGCATCCAAGGACAATAAATAATCGGTAGGCTATTGACCCTTTCATTGAATCCCTTACAACTCTCTCCATATACACACATATAACAATAGTCCTATTGATTGTGAAAGCACTCGACATTACGTCGAGTGCTTTTTTGCGTTATTATATGAATTTTGTATACATGACAAAAATCATTGATAACGTATCAATATATTTTGTATAATCATGTTACTATATTCTATAGAATTTAAAGAAAAGATGAAGAATATAAGGGAAATTAGAATATAAGAAAAACCAAGCATATAAGAAAGATGAAGAACGAGAGGAGCATAGTGATGTCACATTATATAGATTTAAATAGCGATTTAGGTGAAAGCTTTGGCAATTATACATTGGGCATGGATAGTGAGGTGTTAAATCATGTCACTAGTGCCAATGTGGCTTGTGGTTGGCATGCCGGTGATCCTCTCATCATGGAGGCCACTGTTAAGATGTGCAAGGAGAAGGGCGTAGCCGTAGGGGCTCATCCGGGATATCCTGATTTGATGGGCTTTGGGCGCCGCAAGATGGCGGTGAGTCCCGATGAGGCACGGGCGTATATGATCTACCAACTCGGTGCGTTGCAAGGATTTTGCAATCAGTACGATGTAGAGTTGCAGCACATGAAATTACATGGTGCTTTTTATAACATGGCGTGTGTAACGCCGGAATTAGCTGATGCGGTATTAGATGGTTTACAAGCGGTGAATCCCAATGTTCGAGCGATGGTGCTCAGCGGTAGTTATATAGCTAAAGAGGCAGAGCGACGAGGTATTCCAGTGATACAAGAGGTCTTTGCAGACCGAGGCTATACAGAGGAAGGCACCTTGGTACCCCGTACGGAAGAGGGGGCTTTCATAAAAGACCCACAAGAGGCATTGGAACGGGTGCTCATGATGGTGCAAGAAGGCAAGGTCGTAACGAATACGGGTAAAACAATCGATATTGTAGCCGATTCCGTATGCGTCCATGGCGATAATCCAAAAGCGATAGCTTTCACAAAGTATATTCGTGAAGGCCTCACTAAGGCAGGTGTCGTGGTAGCGAATTTTCAGAATCGATAGATTACAATCGATTGTATAAGAATAGATAGAATCAGAATAGATAAAAGGAGTCAGTATGAAACCGATTACAGGTAAAGCGAGTTTATCTGTCCTCTTAGGGGCAGCATTTTTGATGGCCACGTCGTCCATTGGGCCAGGATTTATGTTACAAACGGCGGCGTTTACAGGCCAGTTACAGGCGGATTTTGCGTTCGCCATTGTGGTGTCCGTTATTTTCTCCATCATTGCACAGCTCAATGTATGGACCATCATCGGCATATCCCAAATGCGGGGCCAAGATATTGCGAATAAGGTCTTGCCAGGGCCTTGGTTACTTCGTAGCATTCTTGATTTCCCTTGGAGGCCTTGCGTTTAATATCGGCAATATTGGTGGTGCGTCCATGGGCCTTAACATCGTATTCGGTATCGATACGACGACGGCAGCAGCCATCAGTGGTATCTTGGGTATTTTATTATTTGCATCCCCTAAAATGGGTGGCGTTCTCGATAATACGGCGAAAGTGTTGGGCACAGTGATGCTCGTACTCATCGGTTATGTAGCGTTTTCTACTAATCCTCCTGTAGCAGAGGCTGCAACCCATGCCATTGTGCCAACCAATTACCCTTGGCTAGCTACGATTACCCTTATCGGCGGTACCGTAGGTGGGTACATTACATTCTCCGGCGGCCATCGGTTGATTGATGCAGGCATTACAGGTCGTGAACATTTAAAAGATGTGCGTCGCGCTGCCTTCATGGGCATGTCCGTAGACGCCATTGTTCGTATATTGTTATTCTTAGCCGTACTCGGCGTAGTATCCATGGGCTTTGCGTTAGATCCAAGGACCCAGCAGGTTCTGCGTTCTTACTTGGTGCTGGTGAAATCGGTCATAAATTATTCGGTATCGTATTCTTCTGTGCAGCGTTGACATCTGTTGTGGGTGCTGCCTATACATCGGTATCCTTCCTTAAAACCTTGTTCAAAGTGGTAGAACGGTATGAAAAATTGACCATCATGGCATTCATCTTCGTTTCCACATGCATTCTTATCTTTATCGGTAAACCAGCTACGCTGTTAATCGTGGCGGGTTCTGTGAATGGTTTGATCTTGCCTGTTACCTTAGCTGTAATGCTATTGGCAACGCGTAAGACGAATATCGTAGGGGACTATAAGCACAATCCAATTCTATTCTATACCGGCTGGATCGTCGTGCTTGTGACCGCCTATATCGGCGTTACATCCTTGCAAGGTATTGCAAAATTATTAGGTTAGGGGGCATGTATGAATCCCACAATTTCACCGATTGGGGATAGTGCTATCTCCATCGAATTTGGTCAAGTTATTGACCCTAAGATTAATCAGCGTATCCGTCAGACTGTGGCGGGTATTGAAAGCCTCCATTTAGAGGGGATTATTGAGATGGTGCCTACCTATTGTGCGCTTCTCATTCAGTATGATGCACTGCGCTACACCTATGCTGAACTGTGCCGCATTCTTGAACCTATCTGTACGCAGCCTATTCAATCTGATGAAAGTGAACTCGTGACGGTCGTTGAGATACCGACCGTCTATGGTGGTGAATTTGGTCCAGACCTTGGATTTGTAGCCTCTCATAATCACCTTACAGAGTCCGACGTGGTGAGCATTCATAGCGGCACGGATTACCTCGTGTACATGATGGGCTTTATCCCTGGTTTTACCTATTTAGGTGGCATGGATCCGCGCATCGCTACGCCGCGATTGTCTTCGCCGCGTACACATATTCCGGCAGGGTCCGTAGGCATCGCGGGTGAGCAGACCGGCACCTATCCATCGGATTCCCCTGGAGGATGGCAGATTATAGGACGCACGCCTCTGTCCATGTACGATGCATCCCGTGAAGAGGCGGCCCTTCTTAAGGCGGGCGACTATGTGCGCTATGTTCCTATTGATGAAAGTGCGTTCCACTGTATTAAGAAATTGGGCTCTTCTTTTAAGCCCGTTGTGCATCATGTAAAGGTAGGTGACCTTCGTGGCGGTAAGTGAATATAAGAATGCGTCATTTGAGGTGGTTGCGCCTGGTATGATGACCACCGTGCAAGACGGAGGGCGCGTAGGCTTTCAACAATATGGTATGCCCGTGGCCGGTCCTATGGATGGTGAAAGCTATGCTATCGGACAAGCCCTTGTAGGAAATACGACGCCCGTAGGTGCTTTGGAGTGTACCGTACTCAGCCCTACGCTCAAGGTGAAAGGTACGTGTATTGTTGCTTTCACAGGTGCCGACATGAGACCTACCATTAATAATGTAGAGGTGCCGCGGTACATTCCTTTTGTCTGTCATGACGGCGATGTCATCTCTGGCAGCTTTAGCCAATGTGGGGTGCGCATGTATATTTCCTTCGCCGGAGGTATTGATGTGCCCGAAATCAACGGCAGCGTGGCGACACATACAAAAGCGAATATTGGCGGATTTGAGGGACGTCCCTTAGTGGCGGGCGACGAAGTGCGTTTAAAGGACTGCATGCGTGATACTATCATCTGCGACTATACTAGAGAATCAAATCATTTATTTAATACGGTTCTATTTAATCGGGGCGGCCGTGAATGCCATGAACCGCTGCGCGTTGTACTGGGCTCGCAAGCAAAGCACTTTACAGAAACAGGTATCCGTAATTTTAGCAGTGAACTCTATACATTGACCATCCAATGCGACCGCATGGGATTTAGATTAGATGGAGCCCCTGTTGAACACATCGACGGCGCCGATATCATCTCGGATGGCGCTGTGTTTGGATCCATTCAAGTCCCATCTGATGGCAATCCAATTATACTCATGGCGGATCGGCAAACGACGGGGGGCTATACTAAAATCGGTACCGTTATTACGGCGGATTTGCCTAGACTTAGCCAGTTGCCTATTGGGGATGGAATTACCTTTGATATTGTATCTGTGGAAGAGGCACAAGAGATGTATAGGGTATATATGCAAAATTTGCATAGCAAAATCAACTTGGCTTCCGCACAAAGTACATTTGTATTCTCTCTGAAAACAACAATATAATACGTAAAAAACGACTGATTTATAAGTTTACACATAATTTTGTATGTATATGTATTTTATGAAAGCCACTCCTTGTAGTAAGGAGTGGCTTTTTTTCGTATAAAGTATAAATCAACATTAAATAATTTATCGTATTACTTAAAAAAATATCGATATATTTTTCTTAAATCAAAAAAATCTTCTATAAAAAAATGAGAATAAAATGAACAGATTTGGTATAGATTAAGTTGTGTGAAAATCAATAACGGATTGATAATGAGAATAGCAGAAACACTACATATGATGAAAAATACATACGAAATGAATTAAAAATACATAAAGAATTTATATAGAACATAGTAAATACAAGAAAAAAATAAAAAAATAGACAAAATTCGAAATAAGAATTAAATATTCTTAATCCGTATAATTTACAATTGAGAAATATGAGGGGAAGTATGATAGAATAATGAAATCAAATCCATAGTTTTTTAGAAGTTAATGGATTTTATTGCTCTACAAAGAGCTAAACTTCATTATGTTTTTGAAAATATATTTCATGTAGTTGAGAGGTTAGTTAGTGAAAAGGAAGCGAAAATGAATAAAATCTTTAAAGTTATTTGGTCTAAGTCGAAACAATGCTATGTTGTAGTATCTGAATTGGCTAAGAATACAACAGGAAAAAAGAAAATTATTGTGGCTAGTATTTTAGCGGCAATGGTTGCTGGGCAAGCGATGCAGGTTGAGGCTGCATATGGGAAAATTTCGCCTAGTAATGGTACAGGATCTTTAGCGATTTCTGGTGCTGGTGGTAGTCCTGCTACTGCATCTACAGATGATGCTATTGCGGTTGGTCAAGATGCGTCTGCTACAGGTCGAGGTGGTATTGCGGTTGGTAGAAAGTCTAACTCTGTTCATAATGCTCTTTCACTTGGGTGGATAGCTTCTGCAAAAAATACAGGCGCCATTGCTATTGGCTCTGCTCTTGAAGAGCCTGGTGTTCCTGGAGAAAAAGAGGTGGTGTCAGAAGGTTTTTATTCCATTGCAATTGGTGGAGCATCACAATCTTCTGGTAGTACTTCAATCGCTTTAGGTGTCAAGTCTTCTGCAACTAAAGAAAGTGCTACTGCTATTGGTAAGAGTTCTAATGCATCGGGAATTGGTGCTTTTGCTGCTGGTTTACAAACTAATGCTTCAGGTGCTGGATCTATTGCTATTGGTGGTGCTACTTCTGATACTGCATCTAATGGTGCAACGGCCTCTGGGGCTGCATCTATTGCTATGGGCTATAAATCGAAGGCAAGTTCCCAAAATGCTGTTTCAATTGGTAGTGAATCTAAGGCGCAAGAATTAAATGCTATTGCAATTGGTACTAATACGAATGTAACAAAGCAAAATGCGACAGCCGTAGGTTCTGGTGCATCTGTTACAGGTCATAATGCTACTGCTGTAGGGAATGAAACAACTGCTATAGAGCAATATGATAATGCTTTTGGTTATAAAAGTACTGCTAAGGGTGGTGCTTCTACTGCATTAGGTTATTATGCAACATCTTCTGGCAATAATTCTGTTGCATTAGGTTCTCAAGTCAATACAACTGGTATTGCTGCTACGGGGATTGGTTATACTGTGACATCTTCTGGTAATCGGTCCGTAGCATTAGGTGCATCAATTACTTCAAATGGTGATTATGCTACAGGTATTGGTTATAGCGTAAACTCTAACGGTGAGGGTGCTATTGCTATTGGTGCAGGAACTGATACGTTGGGTGCTATCCCAGCTAAGCAAGTAGAAGCAACTATGAAGAATGCTATTGCGATTGGTCGTGCAACGAGTGCTACCGGTGAAAGTGCAACAGCAATTGGTACTGAAGCAACTGCATCTACTTCTGATGCCATTGCGGTAGGTAGAAAATCTAATGCTTCTGGTGGTACATCAATAAGTTTTGGTTATAATACAAAGCAACAAGTACAAATTCTGTTGCTATTGGTACGGATGTATCTGCTACAGCTGAAAGTGCGATTGCTCTCGGTCGTAAGACAACGGCTAGTGATTTAAATGCAACTGCAGTTGGTCCATTAGCCAATGCTTCCGGAAATTCTGCATCTGCTTTTGGTATGAGTGCTACTGCGTCTAAAGCAGAGTCGTTAGCGTTAGGTACGAGTGCTTATGCATCTTTAGATAAGTCTGTAGCACTTGGTAGTAATTCTACAACTGCTACAAATGCAACAAGCCAGGGTTCTGTTATTATTGGTGGTAAAACAATAAGTTGGAATGGTGCACCAACAGTGACAGGTACAGGCATGCAAGTTTCCGTTGGCTCTGCTGGTGCTGAACGTCAAATTAAGAACGTAGCAGCAGGTGAGGTATCTGCCAATAGTACTGATGCAATTAATGGGTCTCAACTATATGCAGTTGCTGAAGGCCTTCGTACAAAATATGTATCTATTAATTCTACCGTAGCTAATAACCAAAATAATGATGGGGCAACTGGTAGTAATTCCATGGCGATTGGTCCTAATGCGTCTGCAACAAAAGCTGATTCCGTTGCCGTGGGCATTAACGCACAAGTAACTGGCTCTAACAGTGTAGCTATTGGTAATACTGCTTTAGCTAAACAAGACTATAATGTAGCTATGGGTAGTGAAGTAACTGCGGATGGAAATAATAGTGTGGCTATGGGCCGAATGGCATCCTCTACAGGCATGGCATCTTTGGCTATTGGTACATATGGTTATAATAATTCGACAGCAAGTGGTAAATATAGTATTGCTATTGGTCGTGATGTCACTTCTAGTGCAGAAGATGCGATTGCAATGGGGCGTAACTCTCAAGCTACAGCAAATTACGCGTTAGCACTAGGTGCAGAAGCTAACGCATCCCAAGCATCTGGCGTTGCACTTGGTTATGCTTCTACAGCAGATACAGCTGCGGGTGTTGCTGGATATAATGCTAATACAGGACGCAGTGATACATATACTGCCTTAAGTGGAAACGTATTAACAAGTACTTTAGGGGCAGTTTCTGTAGGCAACTCTACTAATACCCGTCAAATTACTGGTGTTGCAGCTGGTAAGGCCGATACTGATGCCGTTAACGTAGCACAATTGAAGAGTGTTAATTTAGCTTTCACAGGTAACTCTGGTAGTGGAGACGTTAATTTATCTAAGAGTAAATTAGCTGTTGAAGGTGGTACTGATTCCTTTGTTACTACTACGGCGGCTAATAAGAAATTAGAGATTAATACAACACAAGGTAAGTTGAAAACTACGTCTGGTACGGTATCTGTTGATGGTAATAATGGTTTAGCAGTTGCTCAGAATGTAGCAGATGTTATTAATCAAGCCAATGCAGATCGAACTATTACATATAAAGCTAATGGTACAGGAAGTAATTCTGTTAAACTTTCTGATGGTTTAAACTTTACAAATGGTACTACTACTACGGCAACAGTAGGTACAAATGGTCAAGTATCCTTTGATCTTAATACGACAACACAGAAATCGATTACTGATTCTGCTACTGCTGTAGCCCGTACGATTTCTCTAGGCGGTGATACTGGTACTACAACAGCTAAATCATTAACGTCTGGTAATGTTAATTTTGGTATTAAAAGTGGTAGCTCTACATATCTTACAACGACTGCAAATGGTAATGATGTGACCTTGACTGTCAATGAGCAGGCTATTAAGGATGCTGCTAAGGATGCATCATCTTTCAAGGTGAAAGCTAATACTAATACCGCAGAAGATGTTAAAGGTGGCGATACAGTTGCTTTCAACGATGGTGATAATATTGCTATTACCCAAACTGGTAAGACCTTTAAAATTGCTACGGCTAAAAATGTAACATTTGATGCGGCAACTATTGGTGGTAATACAACTATCGGATCTACAGGGATTACAACTAATAAGGTGACTGTGGGCACTATTTCTATCGATGGAACTAATGGTATTAATGCAGGTAATAAAGCGATTACTAATGTAGGCACTGGTCGCGTGGCTAATAGCAATGCTGACGATACCAATGTTGCGAACATTGGTGATGTTAAGGCAATCGCTACTGATGCTGTAGCTAATTTGTCCACAAATCTTAGTATTACAGATGGTACGACTAGTGGTACTGTTAACTTAAAGAACCAAAGTTTAAAAGTTGTTGGCACAGGTGCTGCCAAAGCAACTGTCAGCGGTCAAACAATTACGGTTGATGTAGCAAAAGGTACGTTAACAGCTAACTCGACAACTGGGGCCTTAACAGGTACTACTGGTGTGGTTGATGCTAACGATATGGCTTCGGCTGTTAATACAGCGATTACTAAAGCGGTAGATAATGCTACTGGTACGCAAGCATTGAATTTGACAGACGGCACTCATACGGGAACCGTAAAACTTAGCACCCAAACATTAAGTGTAAGTGGTACTAATGGTGTTCAAGCTACTGTAGGTGGTCAAGGTATTACCATTGGCTTGGATACAGCTACTAAAAATCTTATTACTAATTCCTCTACAGCAGTAGATAACTTAGGTAAAAATACATTCACATTAAAAGCGGATTCTACAGATACAACAGCTCAAGACCTTAATAAATCTGGTGGTTTAGCATTTAAAGTAGCAGGTGATGGTAACTTTACTTCTACGTCTGCTGCTGGTGATACAGTAACTGTTTCTGTTAAACAAGGTGTCTTTGGTAGTAATGCAGATGGTACAGCCAAATCTACTACTAATGGTGTAGCAACAACTGACAAGGTAGCCGATATCGTTAATACAACTGTTTCAAATGCTGTAAACAATGTTACAAGTAACCAAAACCTTAAAATTGGTGGTGACACTACTGCAGCTAACTCAGCAGTAAACCTTAAAAATGATACATTATCTGTAAAAGGTGATAATAAATATATTTCAACAGCAGCATCTGGCAATGACATTACCTTAACGGTTAATGAACAAGCCATCAAGGATGCAGCTAAAGATGCATCATCTTTCAAGGTAAAAGCTAATTCTACTGCTGCAGAAGATGTTAAAGGTGGCGATACAGTTGCTTTCAACGATGGTGATAATATTGCGATTACCCAAACTGGTAAGACATTTAAAATTGCTACGGCTAAAAATGTAACATTTGATGCTGCAACTATTGGTGGTAATACAACTATCGGATCTACAGGTGTTACAACTAATAAAGTAACAGTAGGTGGTATCTCTATTGATGGTACTAATGGTATCAATGCAGGTAGTAAGCAAATTACTAATGTCGCAAGCGGTGGTACTACAGCTACAAATGCTGCGAATATTGGAGATGTGGATACTAAGGTTACAACTGCCATTAATGATTTGACCACTAACTTGACTAAAAATACAACTATTGCTTACACAGCAAACACAGCTACTCCAGGTCAAACTGTATCATTAAAAGATGGCTTTAACTTCTCTAATGGTACATTAACAACTGCAGAAGTAGCAGCTAATGGTGTTGTGAAGTTTAATGTAACGCAAGGTTCTTTGTCTACTGATGGTAATGGTAATATCACAAACACAGCAGGTGTAGCTACAACAGATGATGTAAAAAATGCTGTTAATACCGCAATTAACAAAGCAGTTACTAACTCTTCTACAGCGGTTAATACTCTAGGGGCGAATACTTTCACATTAAAAGCAGATTCTACAGATACAACGGCTCAAAATCTTAATAAGTCTGGTGGTCTAGCATTTAAAGTAGCAGGTGATGGCAACTTTATTACTACGTCTGCTGCTACTGATACGGTAACTGTGTCTATCAAACAAGGTGCATTTGGTAGTAATGCAGATGGTACAGCCAAATCTACTACTAATGGTGTGGCAACAACTGATAAGGTAGCCGATATTGTTAATACAACTGTTTCAAATGCTGTAAACAATGTTACAAGTAACCAAAACCTTAAAATTGGTGGTGACACTACTGCAGCTAACTCAGCAGTAAACCTTAAAAATGATACATTATCTGTAAAAGGTGATAATAAATATATTTCAACAGCAGCATCTGGCAATGACATTACCTTAACGGTTAATGAACAAGCCATCAAGGATGCAGCTAAAGATGCATCATCTTTCAAGGTAAAAGCTAATTCTACTGCTGCAGAAGATGTTAAAGGTGGCGATACAGTTGCTTTCAACGATGGTGATAATATTGCGATTACCCAAACTGGTAAGACATTTAAAATTGCTACGGCTAAAAATGTAACATTTGATGCTGCAACTATTGGTGGTAATACAACTATCGGATCTACAGGGATTACAACTAATAAGGTGACTGTAGGCACTGTTTCTATAGATGGAACTAACGGCATTAACGCAGGTAATAAGGCCATTACTAATGTAGGCACAGGTATTGTGGCTAATAGCAATGCAGATAATAGCAATGTTGCTAACATTGGTGATGTTAAGACTATCGCTACTGATGCTGTAGCTAATTTGTCTACCAATCTTGGTGTTACAGATGGCACGAATAATGGTACTGTTAACTTAAAGACTGAAAAATTAAAAGTTGTTGGCACAGGTGCTGCCAAAGCAACTGTTAGCGGTCAAACAATTACGGTTGATGTAGCAAAAGGTACGTTAACAGCTAACTCGGCAACTGGGGCCTTAACAGGTACTGCTGGTGTGGTTGATGCTAACGATATGGCTTCGGCTGTTAATACAGCGATTACTAAAGCGGTAGATAATGCTACTGGTACGCAAGCATTGAATTTGACAGACGGCACTCATACGGGAACCGTAAAACTTAGCACCCAAACATTAAGTGTAAGTGGTACTAATGGTGTTCAAGCTACTGTAGGTGGTCAAGGTATTACCATTGGCTTAGATACAGCTACTAAAAATCTTATATCTAACTCCTCTACAGCAGTAGATAACTTAGGTAAAAATACATTCACATTAAAAGCGGATTCTACAGATACAACAGCTCAAGACCTTAATAAGTCTGGTGGTTTAGCATTTAAAGTAGCAGGTGATGGTAACTTTACTTCTACGTCTGCTGCTGGTGATACAGTAACTGTTTCTGTTAAACAAGGTGTCTTTGGTAGTAATGCAGATGGTACAGCCAAATCTACTACTAATGGTGTGGCAACAACTGACAAGGTGGCCGATATCGTTAATACAACTGTTTCAAATGCTGTAAACAATGTTACAAGTAACCAAAACCTTAAAATTGGTGGTGACACTACTGCAGCTAACTCAGCAGTAAACCTTAAAAATGATACATTATCTGTAAAAGGTGATAATAAATATATTTCAACAGCAGCATCTGGCAATGACATTACCTTAACGGTTAATGAACAAGCCATCAAGGATGCAGCTAAAGATGCATCATCTTTCAAGGTAAAAGCTAATTCTACTGCTGCAGAAGATGTTAAAGGTGGCGATACAGTTGCTTTCAACGATGGTGATAATATTGCGATTACCCAAACTGGTAAGACATTTAAAATTGCTACGGCTAAAAATGTAACATTTGATGCTGCAACTATTGGTGGTAATACAACTATCGGATCTACTGGTATTACAACTAATAAAGTGACAGTAGGTGGTATCTCTATTGATGGTACTAATGGTATCAATGCAGGTAGTAAGCAAATTACTAACGTCGCAAGCGGTGGTACTACAGTTACAAATGCTGCGAATATTGGAGATGTGGATACTAAGGTTACAACTGCCATTAATGATTTGACTACTAACTTGACTAAGAACACAAGTATTAGTTACACAGCAAACAACGATACTCCAGTTAAAACTGTATCCTTGAAAGATGGGTTCAAATTCACTGATGGTACATTAACAACTGCAGAAGTAGCAGCTAATGGTGTTGTGAAGTTTAATGTAACGCAAGGTTCTTTGTCTACTGATGGCAATGGTAATATCACAAATACAGCAGGTGTAGCTACAACAGATGATGTAAAAAATGCTGTTAATACCGCAATTAACAAAGCAGTTACTAACTCTTCTACAGCGGTTAATACTCTAGGGGCGAATACTTTCACATTAACAGGTGATAATAGTACGTCTACAACAGGACAAGCACTCAATAAAAATGGTGGTTTATCCTTTAAAGTAGCAGGTGATGGCAACTTTATTACTACGTCTGCTGCTACTGATACGGTAACTGTGTCTATCAAACAAGGTACATTTGGTAGTAATGCAGATGGTACAGCCAAATCTACTACTAATGGTGTGGCAACAACTGACAAGGTAGCCGATATTGTTAATACAACTGTTTCAAATGCTGTAAACAATGTTACAAGTAACCAAAACCTTAAAATTGGTGGTGACACTACTGTAGCTAACTCAGCAGTAAACCTTAAAAATGATACATTATCTGTAAAAGGTGATAATAAATTTATTTCAACAGCAGCATCTGGCAATGACATTACCTTAACGGTTAATGAACAAGCCATCAAGGATGCAGCTAAAGATGCATCATCTTTCAAGGTAAAAGCTAATTCTACTGCTGCAGAAGATGTTAAAGGTGGCGATATAGTTGCTTTCAACGATGGTGATAATATTGCGATTACCCAAACTGGTAAGACATTTAAAATTGCTACGGCTAAAAATGTAACATTTGATGTTGCAACTATCGGTGGTAATACAACTATCGGATCTACTGGTATTACAACTAATAAAGTGACAGTAGGTGGTATCTCTATTGATGGTACTAATGGTATCAATGCAGGTAGTAAGCAAATTACTAACGTCGCAAGCGGTGGTACTACAGTTACAAATGCTGCGAATATTGGAGATGTGGATACTAAGGTTACAACTGCCATTAATGATTTGACCACTAACTTGACTAAAAATACAACTATTGCTTACACAGCAAACACAGCTACTCCTGGTCAAACTGTATCCTTAAAAGACGGTTTCAAATTCACTAATGGCACATTAACAACTGCAGAAGTAGCAGCTAATGGTGTTGTGAAGTTTAATGTAACGCAAGGTTCTTTGTCTACTGATAGCAATGGTAATATCACAAATACCGCAGGTGTAGCTACAACAGATGATGTAAAAATGCTGTTAATACCGCAATTAATAAAGCAGTTACTAATTCAAGTGCAGCGGTCAATACACTAGGTACGAATACTTTCACATTAACAGGTGATAATAGTACGTCTACAACAGGACAAGCACTCAATAAAAATGGTGGTTTATCCTTTAAAGTAGCAGGTGATGGCACCTTTATTACTACGTCTGCTGCTACTGATACGGTAACTGTGTCTATCAAACAAGGTACATTTGGTAGTAATACAGATGGTACAGCTAAATCCACTACTAATGGTGTAGCGACAACAAATGATGTAGCCAACATCGTTAATACAACCGTTACTAATGCTGTTACTAAAGCGACAGGTTCTCAAGTACTCAATATTACAGATGGCACTAATAATGACTCTATCAATCTGAAGAATGACACATTGAAGGTTGTAGGTACAGATGGTGTTACTACTGCAGTGAGTGGTAAAACTATTACTGTAGGTTTAGATACGGCTACTAAGGATAAGATTAACAATGCTAGCGCTGCAACGAATAAAAATATTTCTCTTGCTGCAGATACAGGCACTGTATCTAGCCAATCCTTAAAAGATGGTGATGTATCCTTTGCGGTAAAAGGTGCAAGTGGGGATTATATCTCTACAAACATGAATGGTAGCACTGTAGAGATTTCCACTAAACGTGCAACCATCAATAGTAATGCCGCTACAGGTGAAGCTTCCGTAACTGGAAATGATGGCCTTGCAACTGCAAAAATGTAGCTGATGCTATTAATGCGGCGACTGCAAAAGCAGTATCTCAATCTGCATGGAAACTTGCTGCAGATGGTACGACCGGTACAGAAACGATTTCCGGTGGTGACACTGTCAACTTCAAAGCTGGATCCAATATGGAAGTATCTCGTACTGGCAAGGATATTACCTATAAGACAAAAGACAATGTTGCTTTCACAACGGTAACAGCTGGTACAGGCGCTAATGAGGTTAAATTAGACGGCAATACTGGCACGGTAACTGCTAAGGATATCACTGCTACGGGCGATGTAACTGCTAAAAATGTAACTACATCTGGTAATGTGACTGCCGCAGGTACTGTGAAAGGTGACACTGTTCAAGGTAATACTGTGAAAGCTGGTAATGTAACAATTACAGGTGGTACAACAAATACCATTACAGGTCTATCCAATACAACATGGACTCCAGCAGGTGGTATTCAAGCTGATCGTGCAGCTACTGAAGGTCAATTGCAACAAGCAATTAATCAAGTAAATGCTACGGTTGGTAGTACAGCATTAACTTTCAAAGGGGATACGAATCCTGCACAATCTATGACATTGCAAGGTAATACATTTGCTATCACTGGTGATACGATGATTAAGACTACAACAAATACTAATGGTATTGGTTTATCTCTTGATACATCAAAAGTTAATATTGCCTATGCTGCGAATGGTTTGAATGGTCAAACAACGAGCATTGCAAGTGGATTTAATTTCACTGATGGTGATCATACAAAAGCAACTGTAGATTCGAATGGCGTAGTGAAATACAATGCTAAAACATCGACTATTTCCGTTGCAAATGGTCATGCTGCGGCTAGTGGCAATGATCTCGCAACTGCAGATAATGTGGCTGATGCGATTAATCAAATGACCCAAAATAACTCGGGTAATACAACGCAACTTCGTCAAGAAATTAGCAAGGTTGCTACCGAAACGCAACGTGTAGGTGCTCATGCGGCTGCGATGGCGGCGTTGAAACCAATTCAATACGATCCATTGGCTCCAACACAAATCATGGCTGGCGTAGGTAACTATCGTGGTGAAAGCGCAGCAGCTTTAGGTATTGCACACTATACAAATGACAATACTATGTTTAACGTAGGCGTGTCTGTTGGTGGTAACCATAATATGATTAATGCGGGCGTAACTCACAAATTTGGCATAAGTGCTGAAAAGAAAAATATTCCTGATCGTTATAAAGCGGGCCCTATTAGCTCCATTTATGTAATGCAAGATGAAATGACTCAATTGCGTTCTGAAAACGAAGCGTACAAGGCTAAGCTTGATAAACAACAATCTGAAATCGATGCATTGAAAGCAGCTGTTGATCAATTGCTTGCTTCTAAAGCTTAGTTTTAGGTGCATACACAATTTATATATTTGTATATCTTCATGTATGAATATGTATATGGTGAAAGCCACCACTCATTATGAGTGGTGGCTTTTTTGCGTTTAAATTATCTCTCCTATTAAAATGTTATCTTAAACATAAAATAAATTAGAAAATATACTTTAAAAAGTAAAAATATTACATCAATTGGTAAATACGAGATGAAAAAAATACTCATATTGAAATTAAATGGATATATTAGTTAGAATAAAGGTTAACAATTCTACTGTATAATCATTCATAAATATTTATCCAAAAAAAGATAAAAAAATATACATAGATAAATATAAAAGAAATAGATTAAATCTATATCCTTTTGACTTTTTAGAAAATATTTGATTTGCAATTAAATATTCGTATAATGCATCAGATTTTCATTGTTTGATATAGATAAAATATGATAAAATTGTGAAATAAGCTTTAAAATATAATGTGTATATTTTGAGGCATAACGAAATACAAATACTAGAAATTGATTTATATAAGATATGGTTTTGAGAGATAGTTAGTAAAAGGAAAACGAATGAACAAGATTTTTAAAGTAATTTGGTCTAAGTCAAAACAGTGCTATATCGTAGTATCTGAAATTGCAAAGAACAAAACAGGTAAAAAGAAAATCGTAGTGGCCGGGATATTTGCGGCGTTGGCGATGGTTAATGGCGTACAGGACAGTCAAGCTATAAATGGTAGTGGGGCTAGAACAGGCTGGAACTCTAATGGTGTAGGATTCCATCCTACACAAGGTTTAGTTGTAGGACCTAATATGAATGATAATACTACAATAGCGAATGGTAACGTAGCGACTGTTGCTATAGGTGCACATAGTAATGCTTCAGGATCCTCCTCTGTTGCTATAGGTGGTGCAGTCGTTAATGGTGCTGGTGCTATTGGTCTTGGTTGGTCTACGGCAACTGGGGATAATTCAGTTGCGTTAGGTGGCACCGGTTCGACAAATGCAAATGGCAATAATGCTTTTGCGGCAAGTGGTGGTAATGCTAGTGGTGAAAGTGCTATTGCTATTGGTTCTAGTGCAATTGCCGGTGGCCGTGGTGGCGTTGCTGTTGGTTGGAGTGCAGAAAGCGCAGTGAATGCTGTAGGCATAGGGTTTAATGCGAAGGCAAAAGCAAATAATACTGTTGCTATTGGTGTTCAAGCAAATAATGATAATAGTATTGGTGATAACTCTTCCAGTGTATCTATCGGTGTTAAAACTCGAGCTAGAGAAGTAGGCTCTATGGCAATGGGGGTTAGTGCTGATGCATCGGGGAAATACTCTATTGCCTTAGGTAGTGGAGATGTATCTGGAGATTATACAGCTACAGTTAATTATCCCAAAGCGACTGGAGAAAAGGCTATTGCTATTGGGTATAATTCTAATAGTAGCAATGAGCGGGCGACTGCCATCGGTGCAGGTGCAACTGCAAGTGGAACAGATTCCTTTGCAGGTGTTTCAGGCGCAGCTGGTGGGAATTCATCTATTGCTATTGGTAAAGGTGCTAGCATAACTGCTCCGACTGCAGGAACTACTTTTGGTGGGCAAGACTCTATTGCTATGGGGACAGGAGCATCTGCTAATCAGCATTCGTCGGTTACTATAGGGGCTGGATCCACTAGTGATGGTGTTCGCAATATTACTATCGGCCCTAAAGCTAGTGCATCCGGAGTTGATTCTATCGCTATAGGTAATGGTGGTGTCGGTGGCGACAAAAAAATAATACTGGTGTCGGTGGAAACGGAAACACTTATACTATAAATGTTAATGACATTAGTACAAATGTCTATTATGGTACTAAGAGTGTAGATGATGGATCTATTGCTTTTGGTAATCGTGCAAATGCAGCTAAAGGCGGTTTGGCTATTGGTACTGTATCTATTGCTGATGGTGGTATTGCAGTAGGGCAAAGTGTTTTGAGTAAAAATGGTGTTGCCATAGGTAGTGCTGTATCGGCTACTGCTGCGAATGCAGTAGCAATGGGTAGTAAAGCAGAAGCATCAAGTGTAGGTGCTGTTGCGATTGGTGGTTATAGTGCTACAGATAAGACGAAAGCACAAGGTAATAATGCCCTTGCTATAGGTGCAAGTGCTGTTACAAATGGTAATGAGACTATTGCGATTGGTAAAAGTGCTAACGCAAGTAATGCAAATGCAGTTGCAGTTGGTAAAAATGCTAAGGCATCAATCGCTAATTCTGTAGCTATTGGTAGTGATTCTACTACTGATACAAATGCAACAAGTCAGGCGAATACAACTATTAACGGCATTACTTATAATTTTGCTGGTGCAACCTCTGATACAGGAATGCAAGTTTCTGTTGGTGCAGTAGGAAAAGAACGTCAAATTAAAAACGTAGCAGCAGGTGAAGTATCTGCTACAAGTACAGATGCCATTAATGGTTCTCAACTATTTGCAGTGGCTAGCCAAATTAAACCTATTAATTATTTTTCTGTAAAATCATCAGCTGTTGGTAATAAAAATAATGATGGTGCTACAGGCACTGATGCTATTGCAATTGGTCCAGGTGCTCAATCATCCGGTAATAATGGTGTTTCTTTAGGGAATGGCTCTCAAGCTAATGCTGAATCTGTAGTATCTATTGGTTATCAATCAAATTATGGAGCTCAAATAATTCTAAATCAATAGGAATTGGTTGGGCTGCAGGGTTTCAATCTAATGGAACAGAAAATATTGGTATTGGCACAGATGCGGGACGTAAATTAACGGGTAGCAATAATGTTAGTATTGGTAAAAGTGCTGGCCTAGGTGATGTATACACTAGTGGATCCGTCTTACTAGGCCAAAGTGCTACTATTATTAATAGTACAGATAAGTCTAAGATTAATGATGTAGTGGCTATTGGTAATGGCGCACAAGGTGGCGCTGCCTCGTCTGTTGCAATAGGTAAAGGTGCCAAAGCATTAGGTTTCTCTACTATTGCAATCGGTGAAAATAGTAATGCTAAAGTAAAGGTTGGTTCGGCGCCTAGTGTTGCTATAGGGCGCAATACTATTGCAAATGGTGATTATGCAGTTGCTCTTGGTGGGGGTGATAACTCTGGTCAATTCCAAGGGGCTAAGGCAGCTGGTGTAGGTACTACTGCTATTGGAGCGGCAACAGTGACCAAGGATAATACTAATTTCCAAACCGCAGTTGGTTTTGGGGCTACAACTGATGCGACTGATGCGAGTGCATTTGGCCATCAGGCAGCTGCTATGGCTAAAAATGCGACCGCATTAGGATCTGCTGCCTCTGCAACAGCAGAAAATGCTACGGCTCTTGGAACCGGTGCTATTGCTCAGGTAAAAGATGGTGTTGCAATAGGCTCTGGTTCTAAGGCCACTGTTGATAAAGGTGTTAAGGGATACGATCCGAATGATGGTCGTACTAATAAGTATGGTGGATTAACTAATAATATACTTACCAGCACAAATGCAGCTGTATCCGTTGGTGAAGGTGCTAGTGTAACTCGTCAAATTACTGGTGTAGCAGCAGGTACAAGCAATACAGATGCGGTCAATGTGGCTCAATTAAAGAGCGTAAACCTTGCTTTCAGTGGTAATAGTGGCAATAATGATGTGAACCTTGCTAATGGTACATTGGCTATTAAAGGGGATACTACCTACATTACAACGACAGCAAATAAAGATGGTATTACCATTGCTGGTAAAACTCAAGATATTACTGTTAATACGAATGGAGTAGCATCAGCCAATAAAGGTATGGCTGATGCAAAAAACGTAGCGCAGTCTATTAATGATGCTATTTCTAAAAATGCATATACATGGACGGTATCTGCTAATGGTGATGCTGGTGAAAGCGTAGCAAAAGGCAATAAGGTAGACTTCAATGGTGATTCTTCTAATATTACTGTTGAACGTGCAGGTAAGAAGATTACTACCAAATTAAATAAAGATATTACTGTAGATTCTGTGAAAGCTAATAATAAGGTATCTGTAGGTGCCACAACTAAACAGCTTGTATTAGATGGTACAACAGGTGTAATGACGGCTGGTATTGGCACTAATGCAATTAAATTAGATGGGACCTCTGCAACTATTACGGCTGGTTCCGGTAATAATGCGATTAGCTTAAATGGAACCAATGCACAGGCAGCATTCGGCACTGGAACCAACGCGGTTTCTATCAATGGTAAAACCGGTGCAGTGACAGGTCAAACTTTCACAGCCGGCAATACGACAATTAATACTACTGGTTTAACAAGTGGTACTGGTTCAAGTGCTGTTTCATTTGGTACAAATGGAATTAGTGCAGGTAATCAAGCCATTAATAATGTAGCCACTGGTGGTAGTACAGATAGTAATGCGGCTAATATTGGAGATGTTAAACGTTATGTATCAGGTGCAACGCTTAACCTGACAGATGGAGCCAATAATAAAGGCTCTGTTCAGCTTGGTGGTCAATCACTCAAGGTGTCAAGTGGTACGGGAATCAATGCTACTGTAAGCGGACAAACTGTTAATATTGGTTTAACAACAGATGCTCAAAATGCCATTTCAAATGGTATTGGATTATTAGGTAATGTTGGTAATACTGGTATAAAACAGCTAAAGGATGGAAATGCTACTTTTGATATCAAAGGTGATGGATCTGTAGTAAAGACAACTGCATCTAGTTCTGGTGTAACTATTGCGGTTGATACAGATAAATTAGCGGCTAATACCAATTTGGCATATACAGCCAATAGTGCATCTCCAGCTAAGACGGTTTCTTTATCGAAAGGTCTAAATTTTGTTAATGGTAGCAATACTATTGCAATTGTAAATGACGATGGCAAAGTATCCTTTGACCTAAATGCAGCTACTAAGAACCAAATCAATACTAATACTACTGGCGTTGCTGCTAATAAAGCTAATATTGCTACAAATGCTGCAGATATAGCCACTAATAAAAATAAGATTGCTGCAAATACAACAGATATTGCTACCAATAAAGGTAAAATTGCAACTAATACAACTAATATTGCAGCAAATACAACAGCACTTGCTCGGAATATTTCCCTTGGTGCCGATTCTGGGACAAAATCTAGCCAGTCTCTATCTACCGGAGATGTAGCTTTCAATATTAAGGGGGCTACTGGTGATTACATTTCTACTAAGATGAATGGCAATACTGTAGAAGTATCTACTAAACGCTCTACAATTAATAGTGATGCTAATAGTGGTGTAGCCTCTGTAACAGGTGATGATGGCTTGGCAACTGCTAAAAATGTGGCAGATGCTATTAATAATGCTGTTACAAAGAGTGCTTATGAATGGAAGTTATCGGCTAATAGCGAAGCTAATCCTACGACAGTTAGCAAAGGGGATATTGTAGATTTCACAGGTGGTAGTAATATTACAGTTGAGCGTGATAATAAAAATATCTCTGTAAAACTAAATAAAAACCTTACTAATTTATCCTCTGTATCGATTGGCAATAATAAAGGTGAAACCATTAAATTAGATGGTAGTAATGGTGGTATAACAGCAGATCATGCTGACTTTAAAGATAATACTGGCGCAGGAACCTCTATAGATACCTCCGGTATCAGAATTAATAATGGGATTACTGATTTAACTCAAATTGGTATGGGCACCATTTCTTTAGATAATGGGAGTGGTGGTAATACTATTGTTACTACTTCTGGAGTGACACTTACTGATGGTTCTAATATGTCTGAATATAATGCCAAAGGAATTGCCTTTGGTGATGCCACAGGAACTAATACAGCACAGTTTGGGTTAGAAGGTATTAGTGCAGCAAATCAACAAATCAAAGATGTGGCAACTGGTACAGCTGATACAGATGCAGTTAATGTTAAGCAGTTAAAAGATACTGTTGGAGATCAAAAACTTAATATTTCTGATGGTACAAAAGATAGCTCTGTAGCACTTAAAAATCAGAAATTAACTCTTACAGGCACGGGTGCTGCGAAAGCTACTGTTAATGGACAAACGATTACTATTGATGTAGCAGAAGGTACATTAACACCTAATACAACGAATGGTACTGTAACGGGTACTACCGGTGTAGCTAAAGCTACAGAGGTTGCTGCGGCAATTAACAATACAAACACTGTATTGGGTGATAAGATTGCAACGAATACAACCAATATCGCTCATACTATTGCTTTAACTGACGATAACGGCACATCTACGACTGCTAAGTCCTTAAAGGATGGTAATGTATCCTTCAATATCAAAGGTGATAACAAGTTTATCTCTACCGCTGCATCCGGCAATGATGTAAAATTGACGGTTAATGAACAAGCGATTAAGGATGCTGCTAAGGCTGCTTCTTCTTTCAAGGTGAAAGCGAATGCTCATGCTGAAGAAGAGGTAAAAGGCGGCGACACTATTACCTTTAACAATGGTGACAATATTGAAATTGGCCAAACGGGTAAGACTTTCACCATCAAGACGGCTAAGAATATGACCGTTGATTCCTTAACTGCAGGTAATACAGTTATCAATACGACTGGTCTAACAAGTGGTACAGGTGCTAGTGCGGTTTCCTTTGGTACGAATGGTATCAGTGCAGGTAACCAAGTTATTTCCAATGTAGCTAGCGGTACTGTAAACAACAATGCTACTGATGATTCCAATGCAGCGAACATTGGTGATGTGAAACAAGCTGTAGCTAACTTGTCTCAAAACCTTAATATTACTGATGGTACAAATAACGGCACTGTGGACCTTAAAAACCAAAAACTTAACGTGGCTGGTGCTAATGGTGTAACAGCGACTGTAAATAATCAAACGATCACAGTTGGTTTGGACGCGAATACTGTTAATGCTACAACGAAGGGGATTGGCCTTACTGCTGATACTGGTTCTACAGGTAATAAATACCTTAAAGATGGTGATGTATCCTTTGCGGTAACTGGCGATGGCAATCTTGTGAGCACAACTGGTACAACAGCAGGTGTGAAAGTTGCTGTTGATGCGGCTAAGGTAAAAGATTTAGCGGTAGCTGCTGTAACGGTAAGTAAGGATGCGCAAGCAGATAATCCGATTACGGTAACCCCAACAGCGGGTGCTAATTCTAAGGATTATGCCATCGGTATCGATACAACAAACTTGCGGCTAAAACGGATTTAACATACCGTGCTAATAGTGCTGCTGATGCTAATGCGAAGAAGGTTTCTTTATCTAAGGGTCTTAACTTTGTAGATGGTGGATCCACAGTTGCTACTGTTGATAACGATGGTAAAGTATCCTTTGATCTTAATACAGCAACTAAGAATCAAATCAATACGAATACCACAGATATTGCTGCTAATAAGGGTAATATCACTAAAAATACAGCCGCTATTGCTACTAATACAGCAGCGTTAGCTAGAAATATCTCCCTTGGTGCAGATGCTGGCACAGCATCCAGCCAATCTTTGAGCGCTGCTGATGTGGCATTTAATGTGAAAGGCGCAACAGGCGACTTTGTATCTACTAATATGAATGGTAATACGGTTGAGATTTCTACAAAGCGTGCTACGATTAACAGTAATGCCACGACAGGTGAAGCGTCCGTAACTGGTAATGATGGCTTGGCAACTGCGCAAAATGTAGCTGATGCTATCAACAAAGCGGCTGATGCAGCAAAAGCAGGTGCGGCTTGGAATATTACAACGAATTCCAGTACAACAGATAAAACGGCTGTTAAAGGCGGCGATACAGTAGATCTTGTTAATGGCGATAACATCGAGATTACACAAGATGGTACAGATAAAAAGAAAATCACTGTTGCTACTAAGAAAGATATTACCGTTGATTCTGTAACAGCGAATAACAAAGTAACTGTTGGTTCTGGTGCGAATAAAATTACCTTGGATGGTACTGATGGCTCTGTAACGGGTACTACTTTCACAGGCACATCATTCACAGGTACGTCCTTCACGGCAGGCAATACGGTTATCAATACAAATGGTTTAACGAATGGTACAACGGCCATTACAGGCACTGGTGTAACAACAGATAATGTGACTGTTGGTGGTATTTCTATTGATAAAACGGCTGGCATCAATGCTGGTAACAAGGTCATTAGCAATGTTGCTAGCGGTGGCACTACATTGACGAATGCGGCGAATATCGGCGATGTTCAAAATGCAGTGGCTAACTTGTCTCAAAACCTCAATATTACTGATGGCACACATGACGGCACTGTAGACCTTAAAAACCAAAAACTTAATGTAGCTGGTGCCAATGGCGTAACGGCGACTGTTAATAACCAAAAGATTACAGTTGGTCTAGATGCTGACACTGTTAACGCTACTACTAAGGGCATTGGCCTCACTGCTGACACTGGTTCCACAGGTAATAAATACCTTAAAGACGGGGACGTATCCTTTGCCGTGACCGGTGATGGCAGTCTTGTGAGCACATCTGCTACGGCAGCGGGTGTGAAAGTTGCTGTTAATTCCGCAACTATCACTGCTGGTACAGATGGCACAATTACAGGTCCAACTACTGATGGCGTAGCAACAGCTAAAAACGTAGCTGACGCTATCAATGCAGCTAAAAAAGCGTCTAAAACTGAAATCACTGCTAATACAGGTGAAGCAGCTAATGCAACGACAGGTAATGTGACATTAACATCTACTACAGCTGCTGATGGTCATACTATTTATGATGTAAAACTCAACGATAAAGTAACGTTGGGCTCTGGTGCTAATGCGGTAATGATTGATGGTACAGCAGGCAAGGCAACTTTTGGCTCTTCCGTTGTGGATGGCGTAAACAACACATTTACTACTGGTGGTGCTAATGCTGTTAAGTTAGATGGTGTAGCCGGCACAATTAAGACTGGTACAGTAACAGTAACTGGTGGTACTACAAACGACATCACTGGTTTGTCTAACACAACCGTAACCGCAGCAGACTTTGCAACGAAAGGCCGTGCCGCTACAGAAGAACAATTAAAAGCTGTAGGCGAACAAACATGGCAAATCACGGCAGACAAAGATGTTACTACTTCTGGTGCTCAAACAGGTACTAAGAAAGATGCTAAGGTTGGTAAAGACGATAAAGTCCAATTGATTGCTGGCGAAAACATGACAGTAACCAAAATGAACGAGACTTCACATACTCCTTGAATAAAGACCTTGTGAAGATGAATTCTGCAACCTTTGAAGCAACAGGCGGTAAAACAACTGTTATCAAAGGCGATAGCATCGTTCAAACTGATGGCATAAAAGTGAATACATCTACAGCAGGTGGTAGTACTGTTGCAGATGGTACTAAGTCCACAGAAACTACAGCAGATGGTCAAGTCATTAAAGATGGTGCTAAGTCTAACAAGTCCACTGTAGATAGTAATGTTATTGATGATGGTAATGGTAATGTAAATACATCCAATGCTACATCGAATACTATTACAGATGGTACTAATACAAGTACAATTACTGCTGGTAAGGCTACGATTGGTTCTTCCATTGTGGATGGTGTAAACAATACATTTACTACTGGTGGCGCTAATGCTGTTAAGTTAGATGGTGTAGCCGGTACAATCAAAACTGGTACTGTAACAGTAACTGGTGGTACTACAAACGATATTACTGGTTTGTCTAATACAACTGTAACTGGTGCGGATTTTGCTACAAAAGGCCGTGCGGCTACAGAAGAACAATTAAAAGCTGTAGGCGAACAAACATGGCAAATCACGGCAGATAAAGATGCTACCACATCTGGTGCCCAAACAGGTACTAAGAAAGATGCCAAGGTAGGTAAAGACGATAAAGTTCAATTGATCGCTGGTGAAAACCTCACAGTGAACCAAAATGAACGAGACTTCACATACTCCTTGAATAAAGATCTTGTGAAGATGAATTCTGCAACCTTTGAAGCAACAGGCGGTAAAACAACTGTTATCAAAGGCGATAGCATTGTTCAAACAGATGGAACAAAAGTGAATACATCTACTGCAGCGGGTAATACTGTAGTCGATAGTGCTAAATCTACAGCCACTACAGCTGATGGGACAACTGTAACTACTGCTAACGGAAATACTAAGTACGCAGCAGATGGTGTACGTATCAATACTACTGGTAAGAACCCTGTATCTTTAACGGATGAGGGCTTAGATAATGGTAATAATGTAATTAAAAATGTTGCTAGTGGTCATGTGAATAATGATGCTACAGACAACACAAATGCAGCTAATATTGCAGATGTGAAAAAAGCAACAACTACAGTTACTGCTAATGCTGGTGAGGCTGCTAATGCTACTAAAGGAAATGTAACACTTACATCTACCACAGCAGCTGATGGACATACTATCTATGATGTAAAACTCAACGATAAAGTGACACTTGGCACTGGTGCGAATGCAGTAACTATCGATGGTACAGCTGGTAAAGCTACAATTGGTTCCTCTGTTATTGATGGTGTAAATAACACATTCACTACTGGTGGCACTAATGCTGTTAAGTTAGATGGTGCAGGCGGCACAATTAAGACTGGTACAGTAACAGTAACTGGTGGTACTACAAACGACATCACTGGCTTGTCTAACACAACTGTAAATTCTGCAGACTTTGCAACAAAAGGCCGTGCGGCTACAGAAGAACAATTAAAAGCTGTAGGCGAACAAACATGGCAAATCACGGCAGATAAAGATGCTACTACTTCTGGTGCTCAAACAGGTACTAAGAAGGATGCTAAGGTAGGTAAAGATGACAAAGTTCAATTGATTGCTGGCGAAAACATGACAGTAAACCAAAATGAACGAGACTTTACATTCACCCTTAACAAAGATCTTGTGAAGATGAATTCTGCTACATTCCTTGGTACAGGCAGTAATACAACAGTCATTACTGGCAACAGTATTACACAAACTGCGGGTACTCAAACGAATACATCTACTGCAGGTGGCAACACTGTAGCTGATGGTACTAAGTCCACAGAAACTACAGCAGCTGGTCAAGTGATTAAAGACGGTGCTAAGACTAATACATCTACTGTTGATGAAAACACATTAGTTGATGGTGCTAAATCTAATAAATCCACTGTGGATGGTAATACTATTACAGATGGTACAAATACCACTGAAACAACATCTAGTTCTGTAACTGTCAAAGATAACGCTGGTAACAGCACAGTTATTACAAAAGATAATATTACAACTGGTGTAGGTGCTAACAAAATCACTCTTGATGGTACAGCAGGTAAGGCAACTATTGGATCTTCCGTTGTGGATGGTGTAAACAATACATTCACTACAGGTGGCGCTAATGCTGTTAAGTTAGATGGTGCAGCCGGCACAATTAAGACTGGTACAGTAACAGTAACTGGTGGTACAACAAACGACATCACTGGCTTGTCTAACACAACTGTAACTAGTGCAGACTTTGCAACAAAAGGCCGTGCAGCTACTGAAGAACAATTAAAAGCTGTAGGCGAACAAACATGGCAAATCACGGCAGATAAAGATGCTACTACGTCTGGTGCTCAAACAGGTACTAAGAAGGATGCTAAGGTAGGTAAAGATGACAAAGTTCAATTGATAGCTGGTGAAAACATCACAGTAAGTCAAAATGAACGAGATTTCACATACTCCTTGAACAAAGATCTTGTGAAGATGAACTCTGCAACCTTTGAAGCCACAGGAGGCAAAACAACTGTTATTAAAGGCGATAGCATCGTTCAAACTGCAGGTACGCAAACAAACACATCTACTGCAGCAGGTAATACAGTAGCTGATGGTACTAAGTCCACAGAAACTACAGCAGCTGGTCAAGTGATTAAAGATGGTGCTAAGTCTAATAAATCTACTGTAGATAACAATGTAATTGATGATGGTAATGGCAATGTAAATACATCCAATGCTACATCAAATACGATTACAGATGGTACAAATACTACAGCAACAACATCTAGCTCTGTAACGGTTAAAGATAATGCTGGTAACAGCACAGTGATTACAAAAGATAATATTACAACTGGTGTAGGTGCTAACAAAATCACTCTTGATGGTACAGCTGGTAAGGCTACAGTTGGCGCCTCTGTAATTGATGGTGTAAACAACACATTCACAACTGGTGGTGCTAATGCTGTTAAGTTAGATGGTGTAGCCGGTACAATCAAAACTGGTACTGTAACAGTAACTGGTGGTACAACAAACGATATCACTGGTTTGTCTAACACAACCGTAACCGCAGCAGACTTTGCAACGAAAGGCCGTGCCGCTACAGAAGAACAATTAAAAGCTGTAGGCGAACAAACATGGCAAATCACGGCAGACAAAGATGTTACTACTTCTGGTGCTCAAACAGGTACTAAGAAAGATGCTAAGGTTGGTAAAGACGATAAAGTTCAATTGATTGCTGGCGAAAACATGACAGTAAATCAAAATGAACGAGACTTTACATTCACCCTTAACAAAGATCTTGTGAAGATGAATTCTGCAACCTTTGAAGCAACAGGCGGTAAAACAACTGTTATTAAAGGCGATAGCATTGTTCAAACCGATGGCACAAAAGTGAATACATCTACAGCAGGTGGTAATACAGTTGCAGATGGTACTAAGTCCACAGAAACTACAGCAGATGGTCAAGTGATTAAAGACGGTACTAAAACAAATACATCCACTGTTGATGAAAACACATTAGTTGATGGTGCTAAATCTAATAAAGCTACTGTAGATAGTAATGTTGTTGATGATGGTAATGGTAATGTAAATACATCCAATGCTACATCTAATACAATTACAGATGGTACAAATAGAAGTACAATCACAGCTGGTAAAGCTACAATTGGTTCCTCTGTTATTGATGGTGTAAATAACACATTCACTACTGGTGGCGCAAATGCTGTTAAGTTAGATGGTGCAGCCGGCACAATCAAGACTGGTACAGTAACAGTAACTGGTGGTACAACAAACGATATCACTGGTTTGTCTAACACAACCGTAACCGCAGCAGACTTTGCAACGAAAGGCCGTGCCGCTACAGAAGAACAATTAAAAGCTGTAGGCGAACAAACATGGCAAATCACGGCAGACAAAGATGTTACTACTTCTGGTGCTCAAACAGGTACTAAGAAAGATGCTAAGGTTGGTAAAGACGATAAAGTCCAATTGATTGCTGGCGAAAACATGACAGTGAACCAAAATGAACGAGACTTCACATACTCCTTGAATAAAGATCTTGTGAAGATGAATTCTGCAACCTTTGAAGCAACAGGCGGTAAAACAACTGTTATCAAAGGCGATAGCATCGTTCAAACTGATGGTAATAAGACTAATACTGCTACAGCGTCTGGTAATACTGTAGCAAATGGTACTAAGTCCACAGAAACTACAGCAGCTGGTCAAGTGATTAAAGATGGTGCTAAGTCCAATAAATCTACTGTAGATAGCAATGTAATTGATGCTGGCAATGGTAATGTAAATACATCCAATGCTACATCGAATACTATTACAGATGGTACTAATACAAGTACAATTACTGCTGGTAAGGCTACGATTGGTTCTTCCATTGTGGATGGTGTAAACAATACATTTACTACTGGTGGCGCTAATGCTGTTAAGTTAGATGGTGTAGCCGGTACAATCAAAACTGGTACTGTAACAGTAACTGGTGGTACTACAAACGATATTACTGGTTTGTCTAATACAACTGTAACTGGTGCGGATTTTGCTACAAAAGGCCGTGCGGCTACAGAAGAACAATTAAAAGCTGTAGGCGAACAAACATGGCAAATCACGGCAGATAAAGATGCTACCACTTCTGGTGCCCAAACAGGTACTAAGAAAGATGCTAAGGTTGGTAAAGACGATAAAGTTCAATTGATTGCTGGCGAAAACATGACAGTAAACCAAAATGAACGAGACTTTACATTCACCCTTAACAAAGATCTTGTGAAGATGAACTCTGCCACATTCCTTGGTACAGGCAGTAATACAACAGTCATTACTGGCAACAGTATTACACAAACTGCGGGTACTCAAACGAATACATCTACTGCAGGTGGCAACACTGTAGCTGATGGTACTAAGTCCACAGAAACTACAGCAGCTGGTCAAGTGATTAAAGATGGTGCTAAGTCTAATAAATCTACTGTAGATAACAATGTAATTGATGATGGTAATGGCAATGTAAATACATCCAATGCTACATCAAATACGATTACTGATGGTACAAATACTACAGCAACAACATCTAGCTCTGTAACTGTCAAAGATAATGCTGGTAACAGCACAGTTATTACAAAAGATAATGTTACAACTGGTGTTGGTGGTAACAAAATCACTCTTGATGGTACAGCTGGTAAGGCTACAATTGGTTCCTCTGTAGTTGATGGTGTAAATAACACATTCACTACAGGCGGTACTAATGCGGTAACTATGAATGGTGCTGCTGGTACTATTAAGACTGGTACTGTAACAGTAACCGGTGGTACAACAAACGATATCACTGGATTGTCCAATACAACTGTAAACTCTGCAGATTTTGCAACAAAAGGCCGTGCGGCTACAGAAGAACAATTAAAAGCCGTAGGTGAACAAACATGGCAAATCACGGCAGATAAAGATGCTACTACTTCTGGTGCCCAAACAGGTACTAAGAAGGATGCTAAGGTTGGTAAAGATGACAAAGTTCAATTGATTGCTGGTGAAAATATGACAGTAAACCAAAATGAACGAGACTTTACTTTCACCCTTAACAAAGATCTTGTGAAGATGAACTCTGCCACATTCCTTGGTACAGGCAGTAATACAACAGTCATTACTGGCAACAGTATTACACAAACTGCGGGTACTCAAACGAATACATCTACAGCCGCTGGTAACACGATAGCAAATGGTACTAAATCCACAGAAACCACAGCAGATGGTCAAGTCATTAAAGATGGTGCTAAGTCTAACAAGTCCACTGTAGATAGTAATGTTATCGATGATGGTAATGGTAATGTAAATACATCCAATGCAACATCGAATACCATTACAGATGGTACAAATACATCTACTATAACTGCTGGTAAAGCCAACATTGGAAACATTGCTGTTGATGGTGTGAACAATAAGATTACTATGGGGAATGGTGCAACTCCTGTTACACTAGATGGCGCTAATGGTCATTTGGATGGTTTAACTAATACAACATGGGTTCCAGGTGTAACAAAAGCTACTACTGGCCGTGCTGCTACAGAAGATCAATTACAACAAGTATCTGATGCAGTAGGCGCTGGTTGGAAGGTGAATACTGGTACCGTTGCTGGTTCTAGTGGCGTATCTAATGGTGCTGCTTCAACTAAGGTATCCAGTGGTGAAGAAGTAAAACTTCAAGCCGGAGATAACCTTGTCATCGACCAAAATGGCAAAACAGTATCTTATTCCTTGAATAAAGACCTTACTAAGATGAATTCTGCAACCTTTGAAGCAACAGGCGGTAAAACAACTGTTATCAAAGGTGATAGCATCGTTCAAACAGATGGTGGTAAAACAAATACATCTAATGCAGCGGGTAACACTGTTGTAGATGGTAATAAATCAACTGCTACAACTGCAGCAGGTACTACTATCACTGATGGTGCTAAGACGAACACATCTACAGCTGATAAAAATGTAATTAATGATGGCGCAGGTAATACTAATGTATCCAATGCAACTAGTAATACATTGAAAAATGCAGCTGGTGATGAAACTAAGTCTGATGCTAAGGGAGTAACTGTTAAAGATGCTGCTGGTAACAATGCAACTTTCACTAAAGATGGCATAACGATTACAAAAATTGGTAAAGATACGGTTTCCTTAACTAGCGATGGCCTCGATAATGGCAAGAATAAGATTGTGAATGTTGCGGCTGGTGTGGCGAATACAGATGCAGTTAATGTTGGTCAGTTGAAAGAGTATGCTGCTAAGTCCACTACTGAATTGACTGCTAATAATGGTGAAACTGCAGGTAGTACGACGGGCAATATTGTATTAACTAAGACAACTGCTGCCGATGGTCATACAATTTATGACAATAAGTTGAATGATAAGATTACATTAGGGACAGATCCAACTAAGGCGGTTACAGTAGATGGTACTACTGGCACGGTAACAGGCTTAACTAATAAAACTTGGACACCAGGTTCTATCGTTTCTGGCCGTGCAGCTACAGAGGATCAATTGAAAGAGGCCGTAGCTGATTCTGGTTGGAAGGCTGCTGTTGATAAAGAAGGATCTGGTCAAAGCACTGTTGTAGGTACAAGCCCTGAAAAAAATCAAGGCTGAAGAAACCGTTACTTTCAAAGCAGGCAATAACATGATGGTTACTCAAACAGGTAAATCTATCAGTTATGCAGTCAACCCTGAGCTTACAAACATGACGTCTGCTACATTTAAGGATGCGGCTGGCAATACAACAGTAACGAATGGCAATGGTATTACCATTACGTCTGGTAGTGCGAACCCTACAAATCCACATGCAGGCCCTGTATCTTTAACGAAGGATGGCCTCAATAATGGTAATAACCAAATTAAAGGGGTTGCACCAGGTACAGATCCAACAGATGCAGTGAATGTATCTCAATTAAATGCGTCCAATGCAAATACTAGCCAAGCTATCAATCAAATAGCAGGTGAAGTACAACATGTTGGTGCTCATGCGGCGGCAATGGCAGCATTGAAACCTATTCAATACGATCCATTGGAACCAACACAAGTCATGGCCGGTGTAGGCAACTATCGCGGTGAAACTGCGGCAGCCCTTGGCCTTGCGCATTACACAAATGAAAACACTATGTTCAACGTAGGCGTTTCCGTTGGTGGTAACCATAATATGGTTAATGCTGGTGTAACTCATAAATTTGGTTACAGCCCAGAAAAGAAAAATATTCCAGATCGTTACAAAGCAGGCCCTATTAGCTCTGTATATGTAATGCAAGATGAAGTCTCTAGCCTTAAAAAGGAAAATGCGGAACAAAAATATGTTATCGCGGACCAAGCAGCTCGTCTTACTACGTTAGAAGCTGAGAACGAACAACAACGTCGTGAATTGGCAGAAACGAAGAAGGGCTTAGATGATTTGAAAGCAGCGGTAGATAAATTGTTAGCATCCAAAGGCTAAGTAATATATGATTGATAATAAAAATCAACTTGTAAAGATATAATAATCTTGGGAATAAAATAAAGAACCCTCTTGACTACGATACTTATACCCTGATAGGTATAAAACGTATGCAAGGGGGTTCTTTGCGTTTTTGATATAAGTTATTATTTAAAATGTATAACATATGAATGACTTCTCATATGTTATATGATATAATACGGTAATATTATGGGAAGTTTAATGTCATCTCTTGAGGTTTATTATGAGGAGTCATTATGTTAACATCATTACAACGCTGGTTCTCAGTAGATACTATATTACCGATGAAGGATCGACTGGGGCCGGTAGATACTACAAAAAACTTATATAATAAATACTTAAAAATTGCTTGGCCTGCGACCTTGCAAGGACTCATGATGCAGTTGATGACTGCCATTGATTTGGCTATGGTAGGCTCCTTGGGCGCCTCTGCACTGGCTTCTGTAGGTATCATGGGACAACCAGAAATGGTTATGCTCGTCATCTGCCGGGCCTTATCGATTGCAGTCACCGCAATTATTGCGCGCCGTCATGGTGAAGGTGATGTAGATGGCATGAATGCAGTGCTCAAGCAATCCATACTACTGAACTTTTTAATTTATATTCCATTGCTTGCTACGTGCTTATTTAATTTAGAGCATATTTTGCGATTTACCGGCGCAGAGGATGGGTATATTGAAACGGCTGTTTGGTATGGTCGGTTCATTGTCATGAGCCTTGTGTTCCAGTCCTTTAGCCAAATTGTAGGGGGCGCTCTCATCGGCTATGGTAATACAAAGGTTATCTTTAAATCCAATGTGGTAGGGAATATATTAAATACGATTATGAATTTCTTCTTAATCTATGGTATTGCCTTTTTCCCAGAATTTGGTGTCATGGGGGCCGGTATTTCGACGCTCATCAGTAGTGCCGTTATCGCAGCATTGCTATTGCGGGCTATTTCGCAACATACCAAGACTGGTCTAACCTTATTGCATCCGTCAAAATGGCGCTTTGAGCGTTCCGTACTTCATACGATATTCCACGTAGGGGGTAGCTCTTTAGGGGAGCAGTTCTTTGAACGTTTTGGTATGTATACATATACCATGATTGTGGCATCCCTTGGTGCCGTACCGTTGGCTGCACATTATGTGTGTATGAATTTGATGGATATATTCTATTACTTTGCCATGGGCCTTGGCTTTGCCGGGGCTTCTCATACGGGGCAAAACTTAGGCCATAAACGGCCGGATTTAGCGAAGGCTTTTGGTCGTATCGGTGCTCGCATGGGTTTATTTGTGGGGGTCGTTAGCGGTCTCATTTTTATTAGTGCCGGTCATTTGCTGGTACAAGCCTATACTCGTGAAAGCGAGGTTGTCACATTAGCTACGGCATTGATGGGCATTATGGCTATCGCTGCCTTTCCTCAAGCACTACAACAGGTCTTTGCAGGCGTGTTGAAAGGTGCAGGTGATACCTTCTATATCATGAATTATTCATTAATTAGCGTTGCTGTTATTCGCCCAATCATTACCTATATACTATGTATTACATTAGGTCTAGGCCTATATGGGGCATGGATTTCTCTATGCTTAGATCAATCGTTACGGCTTGTTTGTGCCTACATACGTTTTATAGGTGGTTCATGGCAGCATAAGGTGGTATAGGTACATTGAAACTTTTAAAATAGTTTATGAAAGTTTTATGAAAAACTTCTTGCCTAGTAATTAAGAATGGTATACAATACAGATGTGGAATAAATGACACGTTGGGGAACGTGTTGTTTGTAAAAATCATCAATTTCACGTATATATGTAAGGGATATATATATGAATATAAAGAGGCATCGTCCAGTAATGGTTGATGCCTCTTTTATATGCGTGTGCACATGACTAAGCCCCCAGATAAACAGGGGGCTTGTAGTATGTTTATGAGATTAATTATAGATTATTACATTCTAGCCATGCGGCCATAGCTTTTTTGCCTGCTGCTGGTAGGGACTCGGAGAATACTCGTGCATCTTTGCGGATTCTAGGAATATCAATGCCCGCATTACATAGCTCTGCACAGTGGCCCACAAGCCAGCTTTCAATAACGGTCGGATCTGCCTCTAGGTGAAATTGCAATCCTAAAATATGATTGCCAATCGAAAAGGCTTGGTTAGGACAGAGGTCTGTTTCAGCAAGGCGAACGGCACCTTCTGGAATGTCAAATTCATCGCCATGCCAGTGTAGAACAGGTGTATTGCCTAAGAGGGCTAGTGGTGTATGTTGCCCTTCAGCAGTAAAACGCAATGGTCCAAAGCCGATTTCCTTTTTGCCATGGCTCATAGGGCCCACATGGCCGCCCATGATGCGGGAAATAAGTTGCGCTCCAAGACAGATGCCGAGTAATGGTTTTTTACTATCGATGCGGTCCTTAATAAACTTGATTTCATCGGTTAAAAAAGGATAGATTTCTTCGTCGTATGCACCAATAGGTGCCCCACAGACGATAACAAGATCTGCCTTACTTGCATCGTACTGATTAAAGTCAGCAAGGGGGGCCTCAATATATTCTAAGGTAAAGCCGCGTTCTATTAATAAAGGTTCTAAAATACCTGCGTTTTCAAAGTGTATATGACGTACTACATAGGCTGTTTTACTCATGGTTCCTCCTTATAACTATGTACAACTATCTAGTGCTAGTATATCATATTCTATAGAATTTTATGTGAGCTTTCACACAAAGTAAAGCAAGTGGGAAGAGTCATGTTTACTTTCATACAATTATATCGAATAATATCGTTGGCATGACCGAAAATTTGTATATATTCATAAGGTTTTCATTAGAATATTGATTTTTTTCGAAGTGTTGTGTACAATAGAATTATCGTTAAAAAAGCCCTTATGTATGTAAGGGTGATTAATGGAGGGAATAATACAATGAATAAAAAATTAGTAGCATTATTGGCTGTAGCTACAATGGGTATTTCTGTTGTAGGTGCTACACCACAAACACAATTTACAAAAGGTGAAACTCAAGTTGATCTTGGCGCTGCAAGCGTTGAAACTAAAGCAGACGGTTTTAAAGCTGCTCACAAATGGAACTTTGATGGCGATATCACTCACGCATTGCGCGACAAAACTGCTATCCAATACGGTTACCATGGTTTGAACTCCAAACATGTTGATTCTAACATGCAAGAAGTAAACTTGATTCAAACATTGAGCAAAAACTTTGCATTGTATGGTGGTTGGGGTCGCATTCATAGCGATGCTATCAACCATACAAACAATATCGCTCAAGTTGGTATTATCGGTAAAACTGCTTTAGGTTCTAAAGTAGACGTATACGGCAAAGCTGGTATCGGTACAAAAGAAACTACAACTTGGGAAGCAGGTTTAGGTTACAAAGCAACTGATGATCTTGATATCAATGCTGGTTACCGTTATGTAAATACAAAAGCAACTGATAACCACAATGTATCTTTCCAAGGTCCTGTAGTTGGCTTGTCCTACCGTTTCGGTGGCGCTGAAAAAGCTGAACCAATCGTTATGACTCCAGCACCAGCTCCAGCTCCTGTAGTTGAACACGCTGCAGCACCTGTACAAAAACCAGCTAAAGCTGATTACTATGTACAATCCATCTACTTTGATTCTGACCAAGACGTTCCTCGTGCAGACCAAGGTGCTAACTTACAAGCTGCATTGAACGCTGCTAACCAATACAAAAACGACCAAGTAAAATTGTTGGGCAATGCTGATACTGATGCTAACCCTCAATACAACATTGGCTTGTCCGAACGCCGTGTACAAGATGTTGCACAATACTTGGTAAATAATGGTGTAGATGCTAACCGTTTGATCGGTATCGCTAATGGTGATGCTAAACCTGTTGCTACTAATGCAACTGCAAACGGCAAAGCTGAAAACCGTCGTGTAGACGTTTTCATTCACCGTTAATTTGAGCTTTCTCAATTTAATCTAAACCCATACAAGTCCATCTTTTCGTCTCTCTATATATTTTGAGTGCGATAAGATGGACTTTTGTGTTATACTAAATCTATTAGAAATACTACTGTACATATGTAATCTGATCGTTGTCATATAGCTTTCATTTACATTGTGTACAATACTTACCATGTGTTTAGTAAAAGTGAGTTATTAGTATGGAAAAATTTAAATATTATAAGGAGCTTATCGGTGCGATTATCCTTGCAGGACTCATGATATTAGTAGCCTTGCGCATTAGCGATATAGCATCGGGCATCGATGCATTAATAACGGCCTTTGTACCACTTATCGTAGGAGCCTGCATTGCCTTTGTCCTCGATATTCTTGTCGTCCGCTATGAACGTTGGTTATGGCCGCGTATCAAATCGGGGTGGCGGTATAAGATTCGTCGTCCGTTGAGCATTATCCTATCCTTTGTGACGATTAGTCTCATTGTGTACTTTATTGCCCGTATGGCTGTGCCGCAGTTAGTGCATTCCATTACACTTATCGTGTCCGCAGCACCGCAGCTATATCTAGACTTTCAACATTGGATTTATCATTTAAGTAATACCATTCCATTGGCCTCTAATCCTACGGTATTAAATACCTTGAATGGTGAAAGTGTAGTTAACTACACGCGTGAATGGGGGACCAAGGGTGGCACCTATGTGGTGAATACGATGGGCACGATTCTTTCGTGGACCGTAAATATTGCATTAGGTCTTATCTTTGCCATTTACATGCTACTCGATAAGGAACGCCTCATGTCGCAAGGTAAGCGTATTTGAAAGCCTATGCATCTGATACGTGGGTGAATCGTGTAACCTATGTGGCCAAGGTTGCTGTTCAAACATTTAGTAGTTTCTTTGTAGGACAGTTTATCGATGCCTTGATTTTAGGTATCATGGTGGGCGTTACATTATGGATTTGTAATATCTCCTATGCTACGACCATTGCCTGTGTTATTGGTCTCACCGGTTTAATTCCATTAGTGGGTATATATGTAGGCGGCTTGATGGGAGCAGTTATATTGCTTACCATTAGCCCTATGGATGCGTTGATTTACGTCATTATTTTAGAAGTTTTACATCAAATTGAAAGCAATGTGATCTACCCAAAAATCGTAGGTAATTCTGTAGGGTTACCTGGCTTATGGGTCTTTGCCGCTGTTATCATAGGCGGTAGTTTGATGGGCGTTACAGGCATGATTATAGGCGTGCCATTAGTAGCCACTTGCTATAAATTACTGATGGCTGACGTTGAAGAACGTTTAGCCTCTAATGAAGGCTTATAGCATTTATTAGCTGTAATATAAATAAATACAAGTTTGTAGAATCCGATTACTATTGGGAGGATTATAATGAATAAAAAATTACTATCTTTGGTTATGACTGGTGTGTTGGCCGTTGGTGTTTTTTCCGTAGCCACACCGTATGAAGCGCAAGCGCGTAAGACTAAACCAGAAACAAGCACAGATATTACAATTAAACGTGCACCTGGTCAATCTGTGGTTATGACAATGAGCGAAATTGGTACGATTTTCCAAAATCGTTTCCCTAATGCAGCGTTGCACTCTGTAGAATTGAATTCCAATGATTTGGCCTATGCTTACAAAGTAACTGGATATAGCAAATATCACGAATACAAAATGAAGATTGATATCATCACTGGTAATCAATCCGATATGAGCGAAGGTGGCAAACCTAAACGCGTTATTGGTGAAATCTTCAACAAAGATAAAGTTATCGAACCATCTCAAGCAGAAGCAGCTGCTAAAGCGCAATTAGGTGCAGATGCTGTTATGAAGGGCTGGAAGGTTGAAGCTCACAATGGTAAAGTTAATTACTATGTAACGATGCATCAAAATGGTAAGAAAACAGTAGTGACTGTTGATGGTAATACAGGTGCTTACATTGAACAAAGTAAAGCAACAAAATTACCTCCAGAACCAGATCAAGGTTTTGACAAACGCCGTACGAACCTCGTATGGGGCCATGATATCGTTATGGATAAAAAATAATATAAAGCAAGCCTCACGGAGTCAATTAGATGAACTAAAAGAGAAGGTGAGGCTTTTGTTGACATACACTCATTTCATGTGTACTCACTGTTATAGTTAAGTACAATCGATTACCAACGGTTTTCGTAGTACACTTGTGTCCACATAATAACCTCGATAAGAGATGGATGTGGGCTCATTGTTTCACCTACGGTGATTACGGATCTAGGATCCATGTTGCGCATAATACCTTTTTTACGCAATCGTTTTGTGCGCTCTGATGCGATTTCTTCATTGATGGCTGTCAATGGGGTTACACCGCTGTTCATAAGGTTAACGTATGGTTGGAATAGGATAGAGGCTTGTGGTCCGATTACGTGAATACCAAGGATATGGTTTGTATCTTTGTCGACCACGATTTTTACAAAGCCGTCGTTTACATCACCAGGATCAATGCCCATAGCATAGCCTTTGGCAGTAGAGGAATAGAAGTTTTTGCCTACACCTACATTGTAACCAGCCTTAATTGCTTCTGCTTCGGTAAGACCTACGCTACCGATTTCAGGATAGGAGAAGGTAACTTTTGGCAACACGTCGTAGCGGGCCCAACGGAAATCTGCTTCATTTTTGGCAAAGTAAAGATTATGTGCAATGATATCAGCTTCGTAGTTTGCGCGATGACGGAATGCAGGTTCGCCGTTCACATCGCCTAACGCATAGATGCCGTCCACAGATGTTTCAAGAAACTCGTTTGTTTTGATCCAGCCCTTTGGCCATGTTTCAATACCTGTATTTTCAAGATGTAACTCTTCGGTAGCAGGGCGGATGCCAGCGGCTACAAGAATTTCTTCCACCTTAGTTTCTGTGATTTCACCTGTTGTACGATCTTTTGTAACGACGACTTTTAAGCCATCTTCTTGGCGAACCTCTACGGTATCTTGATTTAGAATTACGTTAATACCACGTTCTCTATAATTGTTAAGGAGATGTTCGGACATATCCGCATCTTCCTTTGGTACTAGGCGTACATTATGCTGAATAATTGTTACGTCGGTGCCAGCAGAGTCAAATACATGAGCGAACTCTACGCCGATAGGACCAGCGCCTAAGATGGCAAGGGATTTGTACGGTTGTTTAGGAAACTTGTTGCCAAATAAACTTTCACTAGAAAGGAAGCCTGCTTCTTTTAGACCAGGTACATTTGGAATATTACTGTAACCACCAGTACCTAGAATAATAGTTGGAGCTGTGATTTCTACGATGCCAGATCCATCGTTAAGGTGGATGTTCATCACCTTATCGGACACAAAGCTTGCAGCACCGCGATATACATCTACGTTGTCATACGCGTTATAGTAATCATAGATGCCTGCAGACTTGTCAATCATATGCCATGTACGTTTAGCTACAGTGTCCCAATCCATTGTTGCATCGCCAACATTGACGCCGATTTTGCCGAACTCTTTTACCTCTTGTACAGCATTCGCAGCTGTTACCATAACCTTTGTAGGAATACAACCGCGAGTTAGGCATGTGCCGCCAAATTTACCTTTTTCTATGATAGCTACTTTTTTACCTGTTTTTATAGCAGCGTCAGCAACGATGGTTGCACCACCTGTACCCACTACAATAATATCGTATTGTTTCATGTTGATTCCTTTCTATATATATCTAGTAATAGTTATTATCATTAAATATATTATACCCATTATATTGAAAATAATCAATATAGAAAATATACTGTTTTTGTTATTAGTGAAAGTTGGCGCAAGGGGAAACTTTCACAAAAAGAAAAGACGACCTCATGGATCGTCTTGTTCTATATGATGGTTTAATCCCAGTTTTCGTGATAGCCACGTTTTGCATAATCTGCAGTAGCAGTGAAGAGAATATCTGTACTGGAATTGAGTGCTGTTTCTGTGGAGTCTTGTAATACCCCAATGATGAAACCAACGCCTACTACTTGCATAGCCACATCGTTGGAGATACCGAATAGGGAACATGCCAACGGAATGAGAAGCAAGGAGCCGCCTGCTACGCCAGAAGCGCCGCATGCGCCGATAGTAGCGATAACGGATAGAAGGATAGCTGTAGGTACATCCACGATGATGCCCAATGTATGAGCAGCAGCTAATGTCATAACAGTAATTGTGATTGCAGCCCCACCCATGTTGATAGTCGCACCCAATGGAATGGATACGGAATACATATCAGGGTTAAGTTTCAAACGTTTAGCCAAGTCAAGGTTGACAGGAATGTTGGCTGCGGAGCTACGTGTAAAGAACGCATAGATAGCAGATTCGCGCAAACATTTGAATACCAATGGATATGGGTTACGGCGTAAGTAGATGAAGGATAACAGTGGATTGATTACCAAGGCAACGAAAATCATGGAGCCTAAGAGTAATACGAGAAGTTGGAAGTAGCTGATAAGTGCTTCGATACCATTTGTTGCGATGGAATCAGCCACAAGACCCATGATACCAAGAGGTGCGAAGCGGATAATCCAACCTACTACAGTCGTAATTGCTTGAGAGATGGATTCCATTACTTCTTTTGTATTCATAGGTGCATGACGTAGAGCACCACCGATGATAAGAGCCCAGCCTAAAATGCCGATGTAGTTAGCGGACATTAATGCTTTTACAGGGTTATCAACGATATTCTTGAGTAAAGTTTTCATGACTTCCGCAATGCCTTGTGGAGGCGCTGCATCAGCGGCACTAGCTGCTAGATGTAATGTAGTTGGGAAGAACCAGCTCACGAGTACGGCAAGTGCAGCAGAAAGGAATGTACCTAATAGATAGAGCGTAATTACGGAGCCCATACCTGTTTTTTGTCCGGAGCGATGTTTACTAATCGCCGCGATGACTAAGAAGAAGACAAGAATTGGTGCAATACCTTTGAGGGCACCAACAAATAATACCCCTAATAGCGATAATTCGTTTGCAATATCAGGGACATAGAGAGCCGTCAAAATACCGATAATCATACCAATGATGATTTGTTGGATGAGGCTGACTCTATTAATGGATTTCATAAATCGATTCATAATAGACTCCAATACTTAATTAGACTACATAAAACAATGAATTCTGTCGTTTATCGAAGAGAAATAATAAATCCTCATAGAAAGACATATGTCATTATATAACGAACATTGTTATAATTCAATAGATAAATACTAATTATATGATGCATTTTTTTCTATGTGAACATTTTGTAATTCTTTGTATATATAGTATATATATTAGAATTCGTCTAAGTTCTAGAATGTCATCGTTGGTTATGGTATACTGTCAACATGTGATATTCTTGATTATGAAAGTGGGTACCATGAATACTAAAGAATTTAACACGTATGAAGACAAAGAACAATTTGTGCAAGGTGTATTTTCTAATATTGCCAAAAATTATGATTTGATGAATACATTGCTCAGCTTTGGGCAAGACTATTTCTGGCGTAAGTTCGCCGTTAAAGAAATGAATATTGGACCTTATCAACATGTGCTGGACGTAGCTTGTGGTACTTGTGTGTTTACGAAAGAAGCATTGCGCCAAGAGCCGACTTTGACAGTAGAAGCATTAGACTTTAATGCAGAAATGTTAGAGCAAGGTCGTGAGCGTATGGATCAAGCGGATCTTTTAGACCAAGTGAACTTGGTCCAAGGTGATGCTATGGCATTGCCTTATGCGGACAATACATTTGATGCGGCTATGAGTGGCTTTGCAATGCGTAATGTACCTGATATTAAACAAGTGCTATCCGAAATGCAACGCGTTGTAAAACCAGGCGGCAAGGTGGTAGTCTTGGAATTGGCTAAACCAAGTGCATTTGGGTTTAAGCAATTATATAATTTCTACTTCTCCTATATATTACCTATTATAGGCAAATTAAGTAAGGATAATTCTTCCTATGCCTGGTTGCCTGAATCCTTGCGTCGCTATCCTCATCAAAGCGAGATTTTAGAAATCTGGAAATCTCTAGGTTATGAAAATGCTACCTATACTGAATTAACTGGTGGCATTGTGGCGGTTCACGAAGGTGTTGTGCCAGAATCCACTACAAAATAATACAAAAATAAAGACCGTATAACATGGTTAGTATCGTATGTTATACGGCTCTATAATAAATGTTGGGGTGACACCACTACGGTGTCACTTCCAACATTATTTTTTTGCAAAAAAATAAGCATATAAGGCTCACATGCTTTACAATAAAAGTGTCAAAGTCCTAAAGAAAGGATGTGAGCTTATATGCCTACTACTGATTATACTGAATTTTTACATAATGTAAAACAAGAATATATTACAAATAGCTATGAATTAGACGGAATATTTATTTTTGACATAGAATTACCAGCAACATCACATATTTGCCCAAAGTGTGGAGAAACCACAAAGCATATTAAGGATTACCGCATACGTACTGTAAAGTTTGGAAAAGTACAACGAGGCCCACTAATTGGAAAATACAGACAGCGTCGGTATATTTGTCCGCATTGTGGTCATTCTTTTGCTGAAAGCAATCCATTTGTACGAAAACATATGCAACTAAGTGTAACTAATATTAGAATGCTATTTGATAAACTTACTGAAAGTGTAACCTATACAGCTATTGCTAACGAGTGTGATACATCTATTACTACAGTATTACGTTATTGCTCTATGATCACTATACCTAAGCCCAAGACCTTACCCACTGTGATTGGTATTGATGAGTTTAAAGGAAATGCAGAAGGCTACCAATACCAAGTTAATTTAACTAATCCAGATACACATGAAATATTAGATATTTTACCGAAACGTGATACGCAAGCATTAATCCACTATTTTGCATCATTTAAACATAAGGATCGCCTACAAGTTAAGTTTATTGTAATGGATATGTCCATACAATTTAAGCGCATCATGGAGGCGCTATTTCCACATGCGCATATTATCTGTGATCGATACCATGTATGTCGACTTGTAGATTGGGCGGTAGAGCGAGTTAGAAAGCGTGAGCAACATAAACTGGCTGCTTATTCACGTATGTTAAAACAGAATCGACGTGTACTAATGAAGCATCCAGACCATTTAACGGAAGCCGAACATATTAAACTATGTGAAATACTCAGAATATCTGATGATTTACGAAAAGCATATGCTTTAAAACTTTCTTTTAGAAAAATCTTTTCAATCTATGGTAAACAAAGAATAGCTGCACATTTAACGCATTGGTTGGAATTAGTAAAAGCATCTGGCTTAAATGAATTTAATAACTTCTTTACATCATTTCCTGCATGGATGACGCAATTAACTAATGCATTCTTACTTCCATATTCTAATGGATACACAGAAGGAACTAACAACAAAATTAAAGTATTAAAACGGATAAGCTATGGACTTCGCCACTTTGGTAGATTTAGAGTACGTATTCTACTTTTGAGCAAAAAGAATGGCACCAACCATACATATGATTGGTGCCAAAGAAGACTCGTAGGGTGAATACCCCAACATTTGACAGAGAGCCTGTTATACGGTCTTTTGTTATGTTTGTTGTTTGAAAGTGATTGATTATAGGCCATAGTCGATTATGTTGCTAAAACGTAATGGACATAGCATGTAACTAACAATCTATAAACAATAGTTGTTATTGTAGATAGTATACAATATCTGCATCTTGAGATACGATTAACGATCCTTTTTCGACAGGTGTAGAAGTGCTAAGATTTGCAGCAAGCACTTTGGCACTGCGATAATAGCCTTGGTCGAATGTACTTGTTTCTGTGTTGCTAATGTTTACAGTTTTTACAGGACCTAAGGTGCGGCCTAGAGCAGCAGCAATTACCTCAGCCTTGTGTTGGCCGTTTTGAATGGCTTCTGTAGTTAAAGAATCGGATAGTTGTTGAGATGTGTCGTTTTGGAATGAAAGGCTGTTTATGTCATTTGCACCAGCATTGACAGCTGCGTCTACGACCTTACCTACACTATCCAAGTTGTTGATTTTAACTGTTACAAGGTTAGATACTCTGTATCCTGTATTAACGCGTTTGCCTTCTTGGTAATCATTAGTAGGATTGATTGAAATATTGGACGTGTAAATGTCTTTTTTTGCAACATTTAAATTTGAAAGTCTGCTAATAAGGTCGCTCATGATGCGATCATTATTTGACTTAGCGGCGTTGATATTTGTATTTTCACTTGTAATGCCTAGTGTGAGTATTGCATAGGTAGGCGCCACAGAGCGGGAAGCCTGACCTGTAACATGGATCTCAGATGTATCAAAAGATCCTTGTGGTGCTGCAAAGCTTGCTGTAGCCACAGAAGCACAAATAGCAGCCAAAGCAACTGTTTTGGTGAATAAGCGTTTTGAGAATTTCATATATCTCTCCTTATATAGTATTAAAAGAACGGGGGAAATACCCCTTAAAATACGACATGTATATCTTTATAAGTATGGTATTCATGTATATCATCGTAAGTTAAGTATATTGTACAAAATAGATTGCGTAAAATCAATATATTTTATTGAAAAATGAGTTAAAAGTGAAATTTTGTAAAAATGAGAATTAGGGGTTGCGTAGGTATGTGGTTTGTACTATAATAACCATACAGTCGTTGAGGCGACTGTTTCTTAATGAGGAAACACTAGATACAATCTAGATTCTAAGTTAAGTGGTTTAGAATTTTATGTAAATTCCTCGCATAGAGGTAATTACAAAATTCTAAAAAAGATTATAAAAAGTGCTTGACACTGAATTGTCAACATGATATTATAATCTAGTCGCCAGTTGGTGAAATACTTCAAACGAAAGTGTTTCGGAGCTAGATAGAATCTGGTCTAACTGGTACAGATCTTTGAAAACTGAACAATGATAGGTAATCAATCATATGATTGAACATATGCCAGAGTGCGGGTTTTGACATAGTCAAACCAACCATAATTCAAAGTTACTTAAATGTAACGACAACACATAATGAGCTACTCAAATAGCTTCAAGATATCTTGGAGAGTTTGATCCTGGCTCAGGACGAACGCTGGCGGCGTGCTTAACACATGCAAGTCGAACGAAGAGCGATGGAAGCTTGCTTCTATCAATCTTAGTGGCGAACGGGTGAGTAACGCGTAATCAACCTGCCCTTCAGAGGGGGACAACAGTTGGAAACGACTGCTAATACCGCATACGATCCAATCTCGGCATCGAGACTGGATGAAAGGTGGCCTCTATTTATAAGCTATCACTGAAGGAGGGGATTGCGTCTGATTAGCTAGTTGGAGGGGTAACGGCCCACCAAGGCGATGATCAGTAGCCGGTCTGAGAGGATGAACGGCCACATTGGGACTGAGACACGGCCCAGACTCCTACGGGAGGCAGCAGTGGGGAATCTTCCGCAATGGACGAAAGTCTGACGGAGCAACGCCGCGTGAGTGATGACGGCCTTCGGGTTGTAAAGCTCTGTTAATCGGGACGAATGGTTCTTGTGCAAATAGTGCGAGAATTTGACGGTACCGGAATAGAAAGCCACGGCTAACTACGTGCCAGCAGCCGCGGTAATACGTAGGTGGCAAGCGTTGTCCGGAATTATTGGGCGTAAAGCGCGCGCAGGCGGATTGGTCAGTCTGTCTTAAAAGTTCGGGGCTTAACCCCGTGATGGGATGGAAACTGCCAATCTAGAGTATCGGAGAGGAAAGTGGAATTCCTAGTGTAGCGGTGAAATGCGTAGATATTAGGAAGAACACCAGTGGCGAAGGCGACTTTCTGGACGAAAACTGACGCTGAGGCGCGAAAGCCAGGGGAGCGAACGGGATTAGATACCCCGGTAGTCCTGGCCGTAAACGATGGGTACTAGGTGTAGGAGGTATCGACCCCTTCTGTGCCGGAGTTAACGCAATAAGTACCCCGCCTGGGGAGTACGACCGCAAGGTTGAAACTCAAAGGAATTGACGGGGGCCCGCACAAGCGGTGGAGTATGTGGTTTAATTCGACGCAACGCGAAGAACCTTACCAGGTCTTGACATTGATGGACAGAACTAGAGATAGTTCCTCTTCTTCGGAAGCCAGAAAACAGGTGGTGCACGGTTGTCGTCAGCTCGTGTCGTGAGATGTTGGGTTAAGTCCCGCAACGAGCGCAACCCCTATCTTATGTTGCCAGCACTTCGGGTGGGAACTCATGAGAGACTGCCGCAGACAATGCGGAGGAAGGCGGGGATGACGTCAAATCATCATGCCCCTTATGACCTGGGCTACACACGTACTACAATGGGAGTTAATAGACGGAAGCGAAACCGCGAGGTGGAGCAAACCCGAGAAACACTCTCTCAGTTCGGATCGTAGGCTGCAACTCGCCTACGTGAAGTCGGAATCGCTAGTAATCGCAGGTCAGCATACTGCGGTGAATACGTTCCCGGGCCTTGTACACACCGCCCGTCACACCACGAAAGTCGGAAGTGCCCAAAGCCGGTGGGGTAACCTTCGGGAGCCAGCCGTCTAAGGTAAAGTCGATGATTGGGGTGAAGTCGTAACAAGGTAGCCGTATCGGAAGGTGCGGCTGGATCACCTCCTTTCTAGGGAGACATACACTAAGCCAAGAGCTTGGATGTCACTTAGGTCGACACTTTGGCCGCCTAACATTGTTCGGTTTTGAGAGATCTGTAAATGATTTCTCAATTTAATATGACGTATAAATTACGCGTTAATCTAGGCGCATGAGTTGAACGACGTCGCCACGTAATGGTAATTACGTAAGACAAGTGAGACGAATGCAACGACGAGTAACACGGAATTTATCGGCAGATTTGTTCTTTGAAAACTGCATAGAAGAATTAATATATATTTGTAAGGTCATCTCTTAGAATTTCTAAGTAGGTTGACCCGAGCACATAGGAAATAATTCTCTGACTTATTGGTGACGTACATGAAAATGTACGGCTACAAAAAACGACAATGTATCTAATGCATGTCATAAAATCTAAGTAAAGATTTTAAGGGCGTACGGCGGATGCCTTGGCGATATCAGCCGAAGAAGGACGCGGTAAGCTGCGATAAGCTACGGAGAGGTGCAAGCAACCTTTGACCCGTAGATTTCCGAATGGGGGAACCCGGCAGTGGTTATGCACTGTCACCCATACCTTTGAGTATGAGGAGGGCACCTGGGGAACTGAAACATCTAATTACCCAGAGGAAGAGTAATCAAACGAGATTTTCTTAGTAGCGGCGAGCGAACGGGAAAGAGGCCAAACCGGAGCGGGCAACCGTACCGGGGTTGAGGACAGTCATCAAGTGTAAATGAGGTAGAAGAATCGAGTTGGAAAGCTCAGCCGCAGAAGGTGAAAGCCCTGTAATCGAAATCTTGCATACATGGGACTGTATCCAGAGTACCACGAGACACGTGAAACCTTGTGGGAAGCAGGGGGGACCACCCTCCAAGCCAAAAATACTGATATCGACCGATAGCGCATAGTACCGTGAGGGAAAGGTGAAAAAGAACCCCTGGCGGGGAGTGAAAGAGAACCTGAAACCGTATGTCTACAAACAGTCGAAGTCTGTATATATATCAGGACGACGGCGTGCCTATTGAAGAATGAACCGACGAGTTACTGTTGCTAGCGAGGTTAAGTGGAAAAACATGGAGCCGCAGCGAAAGCGAGTCTGAACAGGGCGTTCAGTTAGTGATAGTAGACCCGAAACCGTAGTGATCTATCCATGGCCAGGTTGAAGCACAGGTAAAATTGTGTGGAGGACCGAACTCGTGAGCGTTGAAAAGCTTTTGGGATGAGTTGTGGATAGGGGTGAAATGCCAATCGAACACGGAGATAGCTGGTTCTCCCCGAAATAGCTTTAGGGCTAGCCTCGAGGTTGAGAGTATAGGCGGTAGAGCACTGATCGGGCTAGGGGCCATACCGGTTACCGAACCTAGTCAAACTACGAATGGCTATACTTATACTCGGGAGTCAGACAGTGAATGATAAGGTCCATTGTCAAGAGGGAAACAGCCCAGAACACCGACTAAGGTCCCCAATGTCATACTAAGTGGCGAAGGATGTGGAATTTCCAAAACAACCAGGATGTTGGCTTAGAAGCAGCCACCATTTAAAGAGTGCGTAATAGCTCACTGGTCGAGAGACTCTGCGCCGAAAATGTCCGGGGCTAAAGTATGAAACCGAAGTCGTGTCATATGCAGTAATGTATATGGGTAGGGGAGCGTTCTCATCGGATTGAAGCAGTACCGTAAGGAGTTGTGGACTGGTGAGAAGTGAGAATGTCGGTATGAGTAGCGAAAAGAATGGTGAGAATCCATTCCACCGAAAGCCTAAGGGTTCCTGAGCAACGATCGTCGTCTCAGGGTAAGTCGGGACCTAAGCCGAGGCGGAAAAGCGTAGGCGATGGACAACAGGTTGAAATTCCTGTACCGGTGTGAATCGTTTGATCGAAGGAGTGACACAGTAAGGTAGGTCAGCACGCGATTGGAAGTGCGTGTTTAAGCATGTAGGTTGAGTTATAGGCAAATCCGTAACTCTAAAAGCTGAGATGTGATGACGAGCTGTTTACAGCGAAGTGATTGATCCTACACTGTCGAGAAAAGCTTCTAGGTAGAGACACATCGCCCGTACCAAAACCGACACAGGTAGGCGGGGAGAGAATCCTAAGGTGCGCGGGAAAACCCTCGTTAAGGAACTCGGCAAAATGCCTCCGTAACTTCGGGAAAAGGAGGACTCATGTAGTGTGAAGGGCAGTAACGCGTGGAGCATGAATGAGTGGCACAAGAGAGGCGCAAGCGACTGTTTACCACAAACACAGGTGCCTGCTAAAGCGAAAAGCTGATGTATAGGTGCTGACACCTGCCCGGTGCTGGAAGGTTAAGAGGAGGGGTTAGACTTCGGTCGAAGCTCTGAATTGAAGCCCCAGTAAACGGCGGCCGTAACTATAACGGTCCTAAGGTAGCGAAATTCCTTGTCGGGTAAGTTCCGACCCGCACGAAAGGTGTAACGACTTGCGCACTGTCTCAACGAGGGACCCGGTGAAATTGAAGTACCTGTGAAGATGCAGGTTACCCGCGACTGGACAGAAAGACCCCATGGAGCTTTTACTGCAACCTAAGATTGAACTTAGTTAATGAATGTACAGGATAGGTGGGAGACTTAGAATCTAGGGCGCCAGTCTTAGAGGAGTCGTTGTTGGGATACCACCCTTTGATTAATTGATTTCTAACAGGCCGATTAACAACCGGCTGGACAGTCTTAGGCGGGCAGTTTGACTGGGGCGGTCGCCTCCTAAAGAGTAACGGAGGCGCCCAAAGGTTCCCCTCAGAGCGGACGGAAATCGCTCGAAGAGTGTAAAGGCAGAAGGGAGCTTGACTGCGAGACGGACAGGTCGAGCAGGGACGAAAAGTCGGGCTTAGTGATCCGGTGGTGCCGAGTGGAAGGGCCATCGCTCAACGGATAAAAGCTACCCTGGGGATAACAGGCTAATCTCTCCCAAGAGTCCATATCGACGGGGAGGTTTGGCACCTCGATGTCGGCTCATCACATCCTGGGGCTGAAGTAGGTCCCAAGGGTTCGGCTGTTCGCCGATTAAAGTGGTACGTGAGCTGGGTTCAGAACGTCGTGAGACAGTTCGGTCCCTATCCATCGCGGGCGCAAGAAACTTGAAGGGGGCTGCTCCTAGTACGAGAGGACCGGAGTGGACGAACCGCTGGTGTACCAATTATCCTGCCAAGGGTACAGTTGGGTAGCTACGTTCGGGACGGATAAACGCTGAAAGCATCTAAGCGTGAAACCAGCCTTGAGATGAGGTTTCTCATAGCATAAGCTAGTAAGATCCCATGTAGACGACATGGTTGATAGGCCAGGTGTGGAAGAGCCGTGAGGTTTGGAGCTGACTGGTACTAATAGATCGAGGGCTTTACTTAATACAATAAGCAGACATGTGCAACAAATATATATAACTTCTATGTGGTTTTCAGAGTACAAACTCTGACAGATTCAGTGGCGATAGCTACGAGGGTCCACCTGTTCCCATCTCGAACACAGTAGTTAAGCTCGTAAACGCCGAAAGTACTTGGCTGGAGACGGCCTGGGAGGATAGGAAGTCGCTGATTAAGCTAAAAGGCTAACCAAATGGTTAGCCTTTTTTGTTATATAAGCCTGCATGTAGAGTCCGACCAGCGTACCTGAGAAAAGTAGAGTATGGAGTGATAGAGGCGTGTAGAGACGTATGTAATTCACACATCAGATTTAAATATGCACAAAAAATTACTCATTTTACAATTTGTTTAAATTCTATTCACTCATAATTCATATAGAATCTTTATACTATCAATAGTTGATTGAGATCAACTAGGAAATGGAGGTCTACTACTTAATAACTTTTATCTGTCCCTTTTACAAATAATACAAACAACACAACACAAAACAATACAACACATAAAACAACACTTAAATACACAACAATACTCTCCCTGTGTATAAAAAACAATACATATACAAAACTCTCTAATTATATATACCATCTCCCGTATATATAAAGATAAAAGTTAAGTAGACAAAAAAAGAGCCCGAAAGGGCTCTTTCCTTTTTCGTATAAATAGTATTGTTATAGAATAATTATCTGTTTGTATACATGAAAGTGAGGGGACAATTACCTTTGTACTTTAATAGTAATTTATGTATTATATAAAAAAGATGAAATTCTTAAATATCTTAGAATTACCTTGACAGATGGGGGCGCTTCTTGGTATTATATTCAAGTATCAAGTACACTTGATGTGCATAGGGGTATAGCTCAATTGGTAGAGTAGCGGTCTCCAAAACCGTTGGTTGTGGGTTCAAGTCCTACTGCCCCTGCCAAACTTTAGAGCTGCGACCTTTGGGTCGCAATTCTATAAAAAAGTTACTTAAAAATATTAAAATAATGCTTGCAAAAAGCAAGTCATTATGTTAATATAATCAAGTACCAAGTACATGACTCAGTAGCTCAGCTGGATAGAGCGTTTGACTACGAATCAAAAGGCCAGGGGTTCGAATCCCTTCTGGGTCACCAAACTAAAACTCACACGAATGTGTGAGTTTTTTTATTTGTCTAAATGTGATTTATAGAGCTTATAGATCTAAACTAACTTAAAGGCCCCGTTGGGTAGGCTTTTTAAAATTAGAACAGGCCTGTACTAATTTGTAGGCCTCATATAGATAGGCCAACTCAGAGATAGTACAGGCCTGTACTCATTTGTAGGACCTTATATACGGAGGCTTAACGATAACAAAACGGAGCTGCTTTATATTAACAGCTCCGTTTTGTTAGTTGGATACTTCTTTTAATTGTCCTGCAGCAATCGCCATATTTTTAGAATAGATGGCTTGCATATAACCATATGTATCTGGTTTTAATTCTTTTAGCTTAGGGTTTTTCTTAATGTTTCTACGTAGAATTTGACCTGTACGAGCATCAATTAGATTGATTTCGTCTTGTGTCCAATAGATGGTATCAGCATCTTGGTTGAAATAGTAATGATTGATATATTCTGTCATGTAATACATGGCACCTTGATGGCTATATGTTTTGGCGATGATTTCGTAGTTATTGCCTTCGCCTGCACGGACGATGACGCGATTATCTGCATAGTATTGTTGGCCGTTCATGCGATACATATAGGAATAGCCTCTAGCGTTCTCTAGGTCACCTATATTAACTGCGTAGGCACTACCCGTTAAGGCAAGGAATGTAAGCGTTAGAATAGCTAATTTTTTCATAGTATGGTGATTGCTCCTTATTTGGCATGAGGCTGATCTGATTCAGCGACGACGTTGACCACAACTTGTTGGTCGGATGGTATTTGACTCATGATAACCGGCATTGGTTGTTCCATGGCTTGAGCAATGCCTTTTATTTGTCGAATCGCAACTGGTACGGGTGTAGAAGATCCGTCTTGAAAGTTTTGTTCTAGTGTATTGATTTCGCTAACTGTTAAACCAGCTTTTGCTGCAAATGTTTCTTGTGAAAGTTGATGTTCCTCGCGGAATGCTTTTATAATGTCTCCGATATACATAATGACCTCCATAATGTAAATTACTCTATCATTATACATGAAAGCATGATGAGATAATAGATAGATTGAAATATAGTCTTTTGTTATTAGTGTATTATAAATATTTATTTATGAAAATGTAAAAAAACGTTTGACGAAAGTAACATACGGTGATAATATAAACACATAGACAACATCATATTTGGGAATAGGTGCTGAAAAGCATAATAGAGAAGCTGGTTAAAGGCCAGCACGGTCCCGCCACTGTATGGTTGAGCGAGTCTAATTAAGTCACTGGGAAACTGGGAAGGCTAGATGAGCGTTGACACCGAGTCAGGAGAACTGCCTATTCAACATTCACCATTTGACCTACGAGTGATAGGGAGGAGAAGTTTGAGACTCCCTTTTTACGTACCCGTAAAAAGGATTTTTTTGTGTAAATGATGTTTTGTAGTACACAAATTATAATCTTTGTATCGTTAGAGTAGTCATGGTGAATATACCGTTTGGTATTATCAGCATGGCTTTTGTTATGTCTGTTAATATATTTATTGGTAAATGTAGGGCATGCATTTATTCATCATCATCCTAAAAAGAGAGATGGTCCTAGCACCTAGGTTAGGTGTTTGGACCATCTCTTTTTTTGATTCTTGGAACTTTAGAGTTGATAGATACATAGACATCTTGAAATTGTTAATTCTATATATATGATGAAGTCTCATATAAAAATTACAAAAAATGATTGACGACATATATAATAAGTGGTATTATAGTTTCAGTCGGTACGCGGGAGTGGCGGAATTGGCAGACGCACCAGACTTAGGATCTGGCGCCTTACGGCGTGGGGGTTCAAGTCCCTTCTCCCGCACCAACTATATTTGCACCTGTAGGTGCTTTTTTTTTGCCCATTTACATCTGTTCAAGGAAACAGGTGTTTTTTTGCATATTCGTAAATATGCTATAATAAATTATCAGTACTATTGTACTTGTAACAGATATGTTTAAGATATTATATAGATAATCATTATATATGGTGCAGTATGGATACTTCAATTGACACACTGCTTTCACAAAACCCATCTATGACAGATGGGCTAAAGGCGTTTCGCCAAAAGGGAAAGTCAGTTATATATGGTTTAAGTGGATCACAAAAGTCGTTCCTCTTAAGTCGTGCTATTCCAGAGGAACAAGTACAATCTATTATTATCGTGGTGCACGATAAAGAACATAAAGAATTGTGGGAACGGGATTTGGCATTTTTCTGGCCTAATGTGCAGGTATTGCCATTTCCCATTACAGAACGTGTAGAATTTACTACCGTAGCTCGTAGCCTTGAAGGGCAAGGGGCTCAAATGCGAGCGCTCAGTATGTTGGCCTGGAATCGTCCTGTTGTAGTCCTCGCTACAATAGAAGAGGCCACGCAATATGTAGTGAGTCCTCAATATGTTATATCTCAAAGTGTGCATCTTGAGGTTTCTCAATCTATAGAGCGAGATGAGCTGTTAGAAAAATTAGTTAAAATTGGATATGAACGCGTAGACCAGGTAGAACAACGTGGTCATTTTTCTGTACGCGGAGATATTTTTGATATCTTCCCTGTGAATAGTGATGATCCAATACGTATGGAATTCTTTGGCGATGAAATCGACACGATGCGCCATTTCTCCGTAGATACCCAACGATCTATCGAAACGGTAGATGCCTATACGGTAACACCATTCTTCTTAACTAGTGATGACGCAGATAGTACATTGCTATCTTATGCAAAGGATGGACTTATCATTTATGATGAACCGGTGCGTATTCAAGAAGCGTTGAAGAAATTCTTAAAAGAAGATGCAACACATCGCAAGCAACATTGTGAATGGTCTGAATTGCAACGCTCTGTAGATGCTAAGATTGAGGTGGCTTTCACATTCATGCAACAGCGTTCTATAGGGCTAGCTGGATTTTATCCGATTGGCATTCAAGGCAAAACGATGACGAGCTTTGAGCGTCAAATTCCGTTGTTGATGGATGAAATCAAGCAGTGGCAAAAAGCTAGGGCAATCAAGTTGTGCTTGTGATTAATAATTTGCAGCGCCGTGAAGGCATAGAAAAGGCTTTGCATGGTGATGCTATTCCGTATAAGCTTTGTGAAAGCTGGGATTTTTGAGCCTAATACGGTTCACGTTATGCAAGGCTTATTAACTGATGGCTTTGAATTACCGCATAGCCATTTAGTCGTCGTTGTAGAAGGCAATATTTACGGGCAGCAAAAAAACGCAAACTTCGCAATAAGCCTAAAAAGGGCCAAGAAATTAATTATTTCACGGATTTATCGGTCGGCGATTACGTTGTTCACAGCATGCATGGTATCGGTAAATATGTGGGCTTAAAAACGATTGAAACAGAAGGTATTCATCGAGACTACATTGAAATTGCTTATGCCGGAACAGATAGACTGTATTTGCCTGCTAGTAATTTAGATCAATTGCAAAAGTATATCGGCAATGAAGGCGATGTACCTCGCATTCATAAGATGGGTGGTAGCGATTGGCGTAAAGCGGTTACAAAGGCACAGAAATCCATTGATGATTTGGCAGATAAGCTAGTTGAACTGTATGCGAAACGGGAAATTACAGAAGGATTTGCGTTCTTGCCGGATCAACCGTGGCAACAAGAATTTGAAGATGCCTTTCCTTATGAGGAAACAGAGGACCAATTACAAGCTACGCGAGAAATTAAAGAATCCATGGAACGCCCAACACCGATGGATCGCTTGTTAGCGGGGGATGTGGGCTTTGGTAAAACAGAGGTCGCTATGCGTGCCATCTTTAAGGCCGTTGTGAGCGGTAAGCAAGTGGCCGTATTGGTACCAACTACTGTATTAGCTCAGCAACATTACCAAACGTTTTTAAATCGATTTAATCCATTTGGTGTAAAGGTAGATGTACTCAATCGATTCCGTTCTACAGCGGAGAAGAAAGAGGTGCTAAAGGGCGTCGAAAATGGTTCTATCGATATCTTAATCGGCACGCATTCCTTGTTAAATAAAAAGGTAAAATTCAAAGATTTAGGGTTCCTCGTTGTAGATGAAGAACAACGTTTTGGCGTAGCACAAAAGGAAAAATGGAAGGAATGGGCTAATAATATTGACGTCCTTACCTTAAGTGCGACACCTATTCCACGGACACTTCATATGTCTCTTGTAGGTGTTCGTGAAATGTCGGTCATTAGTACACCTCCAGAGGATCGACTACCAGTACAGACCTATGTAGTAGAATACGATATGAATCTCATAGCGGATGCAATTAAACGAGAACTTGCTCGAGGGGGACAGGTTTACTTCGTGTATAATCGGGTAGCATCGATTAATCATATGGGTGAACTATTAGAACAGGCGTTGCCTGATTTGCGCTATGCTGTTGCACATGGACAGATGACAGGCCGTCAAATCGAAGAAATTATGACCGATTTCTATGAAGGTCATTATGATGTATTGCTCAGTACAAGCATCATTGAAACAGGCCTTGATATACCAAATGCCAATACGATTATCATATACGATGCGGATCGTTTAGGCTTATCTCAACTCTATCAAATGCGTGGCCGTGTAGGTCGGTCTAGACGACGCGCCTATGCATATTTCATGTATCGACCTGATAAGATGCTTTCAGAAGCGGCAGAAAAACGTTTGAAAGCCATCGAAGAATTCACAGAATTAGGGGCAGGATTTAAACTGGCTATGCGCGATCTGGAAATTCGTGGGGCTGGTAATCTATTAGGTTCACAACAACATGGTAATATCGCATCGGTCGGCTTGGCATGTATGTATCTATGTTAGAGGAAGCCATTGCGAAAGCACAAAATAAAGAGGTTGTCAAAGAGGTAGTACCAGATCCTGCCATTGACCTTGAAATCGATGCTTTCATAGATGATGCCTATATCAAGGATAGTGCGCGCAAGATTTCCGTATATCAACGGATGTTACAAATCAAGAATAAAGCGCAGCTTGATGATTTGACGGATGAACTTATCGACCGTTTTGGTACACCAACGGATCCGGTAGATCGTTTACTACGAGTCGCTCAAATTAAGGAACAGGCTCGTTTGTTGGGAATTAAGAGCATCGTTCGTCGCGATGGTCAGCTCATCATCCATTGGCAAGATGATTCAAAAATGGCCGATTGGGATATGGGTGCTGTTCGCGAAGATTTATGGAAGAAAATGAAGTTCATGGATACAAAACCGGCGTCATTATATATTAGTTTGAATGGATTAAAGGGATCTATTTTAACGATTACAGAAGCGGTGATGAAGGAGTTGTCAAAGAAATCTAAGGGGGGCCTATGAACCGATTTTTAAAGGGAGCCATGATTTTAACAATAGCTGGTGTTATCGTTAAAATTATTGGTGCTTTCAGTAAGGTACTCGTCGCTCGTATTCTTGGAGGCGAGGGGATAGGTCTCTATATGATGGCCTATCCGATATACCAGATTATAGTTAGTATTTCGGCTGCAGGGATTCCTGTGGCAATCTCCATTATGATTGCTGAAAAATTGGCGAATAGGGATATGCGTGGGGTACAACAAGTTTTTAATGTATCCTTACGGGTGCTTACACTAGTAGGTATTATATTTAGTGTGGGACTTTATGCTAGTGCAGAATGGCTTATCAAATGGAATATTATAACGGATTCAAGGGCTTTAATACCGATTCAATTATTATCGCCGGCTATTATTGTTGTCACTATTTTAAGCTGTTTTAGAGGCTATTTCCAAGGTTTCCAATATATGGTTCCTACCGGGACAAGTCAGGTTTTTGAACAAATATTTCGCGTAGGGTCCATGGTGGGACTTGCGTACTATTTTATCGACTCCGGATTACATCTGGCCGCAGGTGGCGCTACCTTTGCCACATTTCCAGGCGTATTAGCGGGTTTAATCGTACTCGTGTATTTTTATAGGTCTCAACGTAGTTTGCGTCAGCAGATGCTAAGTGAGCAAAATGAAGAGGCCCCTATAGAACGTACCAGTGCTGTTATTAAACGTTTATTTGCCCTAGCCATTCCCGTTTCCATGGCCAATATTATGTTGCCTATGGTATCTTTAATTGATACTTTTATCGTTCCAAAACGATTGATGGATATTGGTTACTATTTACATGAGGCGACTACACAGTTTGGATATTTGACAGGGATGGCCACGTCATTAATTGGATTACCTATTATTTTAACGACGGCTCTCGCAGCGAGCCTTGTACCGGCTGTATCCGAAGCGCATGCAACGGAGAATAAGGGTCGTATAATCGAGCGTGCTAGCACAGCGATGAAGATTGCCAATTTATTTGCTATACCAGCTTGTATAGGCTTATGCGTATTGGCAACGCCTATTTCTCAGTTAATATATGCAACGCCCAATGCAGGTCCCGTTATTGCCGTGATTAGTCTTAGTATTATCTTTTTAGGATGGCAACAGATTACGGCTGGTATATTACAAGGATTAGGGCGCACCATTATTCCTATGCTGTCTATTTTTATAGGGCTTATGGTGAAAGCTATCTTAGACTATCAATTGACCGGATCCATTGAACTCGGTATTAATGGTGCTGCATGGGCTACGAACTTAAACTTCGCCATCGCGGCCTTAATTAATCTAGTATTCGTAAAACGGTATGTAGGTAGTGTTATCCAATGTATGAACCTATTGAAAATCATCATTTCCGCTATGGCTATGGGCGGTGCTACACAAGTTAGCTTTATGTTCCTTGTCGATATGGTTGGTAATGGCGCTGCTGTAGCTATATCCATCCTTGTTGCTCTTATTGTATATATACTATCTCTTTGGATTACTAAGGCCATCGTAATGGATGATATGTATCATATGCCTGTTATCGGTAAACGATTGCGTAAACGCCAAGTAGAGGAGAATCGAATCTATGAAGACCAATATTGATATACAACCTCTTGTAGAGGTGGTACAAAAATTATGCTCTCCTAATGGATGCCCTTGGGATAAGGTGCAAACTCATGAATCATTGCGCCGTTATTTTATTGAAGAAACCTACGAAGTAGTGGATGCCATTGATAATAAAGATATGGATAATCTGCGTGAAGAGCTAGGTGATGTATTATTACAAATCGTGTTTCATAGTAGTCATTGCTGAAGAAAATCAGGGGCTTTTACATTACAAGATGTAATAAATGACGTAACTGAGAAGATGATTCATCGTCATCCTAATGTATTTCCAGAAGAAAATCCTGATAATAAAGGAAATATACACTTGGGATGAATTAAAAGCACAAGAAAAGGGAAATATACGAAAAAGTGTATTAGATGGAGTATCCAAGGGTTTACCTGCATTGGTGGCTGCTCAAAAGCTACAAGATAAGGCCGGAAAGGTAGGTTTTGACTGGGATGAGCTGGAGCCAATTTGGGCAAAAGTGAGTGAAGAAATCGGTGAATTTAAGGAGGCTGTAGCCTTAAAAGATAGAGAAAATATGGAAAAAGAGGCAGGAGATGTGCTTTTTTCCTTGATTAATCTATTTAGATGGTATAAAATAAGCGGTGAAAATGCACTGAATCGCACAAACACTAAGTTCCGACAGCGTTTTTCACATGTAGAAGCTTGTGTTAACCAAAGCGATCGCTCATGGGAAGACTTTTCATTAGCTGAGCTGGATGCTTTTTGGGAGGAGGCTAAAGTGCAGGAAAAGTAACCTAGAGGTATGTTAGTAATCTCGGGTATTGTATTTTTAAGGAGGTTCTGTCATGAATAAAACAGAATTAATCGCAAGTGTTGCACAAAAAACTGAATTGACTAAAAAAGACGCTGAAAAAGCGGTAAAAGCTGTATTCGACACAGTTGCTGAAGAATTAGCTGCTGGTGGTAAAGTTCAAGTTATCGGCTTCGGTACTTTCGAAGTTCGTGAACGCGCTGCTCGTGAAGGCCGCAACCCACAAAACGGTAAAACTATCACTATCAAAGCTTCCAAATCTCCTGCATTCAAAGCTGGTAAAGGTTTGAAAGAACAAGTTAACGCAGCTCCTGCAAAAAAACGCAAAAAATAATCTGAATAAGATGTAAAAGAGACCCAATAGGGTCTCTTTTTTCGTCTATGTTATTTTTTCTTGTTTATGTGGTATAATCACAAGGAAAGGATAGATTATGACTACAGAACAATCACGGAAGGTCCTCATTGTATCTGCCTCTATTGGGACAGGTCATATGCAGGCCGCAAGGGCGATAGAAGAATATTGGAAATTAAAAGAACCACAGGCAGAGATTAGCCATGTGGATTTTCTTGATACGGAAACCTTGTCAGTAGAACATCTTATCAAGGGTACATACATTAAGATGATTGACGTATTTCCTATGTTATACGATATGATTTATCGTGTATCAAAGGGGGAGAAAAAAGGGACTATTTTACAAACCGTTTTGTCCTATATTCTTAAAAGTCGTATGTTGAAGCTCATTCAACAAGAGAAGCCTGATGTGATTGTATTCACGCATCCATTTCCGTGTGGGGCCGCCTGTATTTTGAAACGCCAAGGCCATATTGATGTCCCGTTAGTGGCCATCCTAACGGATTTCAGTAGTCACCAATTCTGGATTTACCCTCAAGTAGACACCTATTTTGTCGCTACAGAGGACATGGTAGGAGAAATGACGGCCGTCGGTATTGAGCAGAATAAAATCCATGTGTCCGGTATTCCGGTGCGTAGATCATTCTTTAAGGATGCCATCGATCACTATGAAATGAAATCCCCTGTTAAGGTTCTCGTTATGGGGGGAGGATTAGGCCTAGGTTCATTAGAAATTGCACTTCAACATTTAGATGCGGTCAATGGTATTGATGAGATTACTGTCGTAGCGGGACAGAATACATCGCTCTATGAGTCTCTAGTAAATCTTAGTGTACGGATGAAAACGAAAACCACTGTATACGGTTATACATCTAATATTTCTGAGTTAATGCACTCAGCGACTATGCTCGTTACAAAGCCTGGTGCATTGACCTGTATGGAGGCTGTTACCATTGGGCTTCCTATGGTTTTCTTTAATGCTATTCCCGGTCAAGAAGAGGCTAATGCGGAGCTATTAGAGGAGCGAGGTTGTGCGCGTTGGGCTAGAGATATACATAATCTAGAGGATGTAGTGGCTGCGTTGTTAATCAATCCGCCACGGTTACAACAAATGTCTGAACAAGCACGTGCTTGGCATGTAGATGGTGCTGCTAATATCGTAAACGAACTCATTCATATTCTAGATACAAAAACAGATGCACTTTCTACTAAGTGCGAGTTAGAAATACTATAAATAAAAAGGTCATCCCCGAAACTAATTTACCTACCATATGTATGGATTAGGTAACCATTAGCTTGGGGATGACCTTTTTATTATTCGCGTGCGAAATTATTGATAGTTTTCAATGTTTTCTGTACGTATCATTTGTAATGCGTTTAAGAAATCTTCTGTTGAAGTATGTTCCTCCAGTAGTGCTTGTAATTGATGAGAATCATCAAGGCTTACACTCCATTGGAATGAATCGGTATCGTCATATACATTGAATACGATTGGGGTATCGAGTGTATCTGGCATATGACCATCGTCGTCGGATACAGTTGCATAAGTGCCATCGTCTAATAGTTCAACAAAAAGTGTATCATAACCATCAAAGTCGATAATTTCAAAATCTAGAGCATCATAAAAAAATCTAATATTGCATCTGTTGCCATGAGAACCTCCTAATAGTATGTACTTATCATGTTGGATTACTGTCTAGTTATCTATCTGTATTCTACTGATGCGGTGTATGACTGTCAATGAAAAATCTGTAGTATAATAAATAACATAATGATAACAGAGGAGTACGGGAATGAACGTAATTAGTTTACAGAATATAGAGAAATCGTATGGCACACGATTGTTATTTACCGATGTGTCCATAACATTTACAAATCAAAAAAACGATTGGGACTTGTGGGAATCAATGGAACTGGTAAATCAACCTTTTTAAAGATTTTAACAGGCCCAGATGGAGTGTGATAAGGGTACTATTGAGCGCAATGGCAAGGCTACCATCCATTATTTAGCACAAACGCCAAGCTTTGATGAAGGAAATACCTTATTGGAAGCCATCTTAGATGGTGACCATCCTCGATTACAAATGGTAAAACGATTTGACAAGGCCAGTCGCGATTACCACTATATACAAGAACAGGGCGTATCTGATGAACGTATTGAACGCCATTATATGCAGTGCTTAGAAGAAATGGATACCCAAGATGGATGGCAAGTAGAACAAGAGGCGCGTATCATTTTGAGTAAATTGGGCTTTCACGATGTCAATATGTCAGTTAGCTTATTATCGGGTGGTCAAAAACGTCGACTGGCGTTAGGACAAGCCTTATTATACCCTTGTGATTTACTCCTCTTAGATGAACCGACTAATCATTTGGATGAAGATAGTATCGAGTGGCTCGAAACATATTTAAGCAATCGTCAAGGTGGTCTTTTAATCAGTACTCATGACCGATATTTTTTAGACTCTGTATGTACTGGTATTTTGGAATTATCTAATCGTCACATGTATGAGTACGAAGGAAATTATGAAAAATTTATTGAACTGAAAGCAGACCGTGAGGCACGCCAAGCTGCAACCGAGGAGAAACGCCGTCAATTTTTAAAGCGGGAAATCGAATGGGTACGCCGTGGTGCTCAAGCCCGTAGTACTAAACAAAAGGCTCGTTTGCAACGGTATGAAACGCTTAAAAATATGGAGAAAACTAGACGTCCTGATCAAATGGATCCGATTGCCTTAAAGACTCGATTGGGAAAGACTATTTTTGATATTGAACATTTATCCTTTGATTTTGATGGACGCCCTATGGTTGATGATTTTACATATCACGTGGTGCGTCATGACCGCATTGGTATCGTAGGTCCTAATGGGGTTGGTAAATCGACATTTATGAAAATCATCGATGGCACCTATGAGCCAGTATTAGGAACTATTGGCAAAGGCGAGACTGTTCGCATTGCACACTTTAAACAGGAATTGCCTGAATTTGATGAAAATATGCGTGTCCTTGATTATATAAAAGAGGACCATTCCTATATGTCGCTTGGTGATGGCACAACGTTAAGTGCAGGTCAAATTTTAGAACGCTTTTTATTCACCCCTGAATTACATGGTGTGCCTATTCGTAAATTATCTGGTGGTGAGCGTCGTAGATTGTACCTTTTAAAATTGCTTATGAGTGCGCCTAATGTACTTCTCTTGGATGAACCGACTAATGACTTAGATATCCCTACACTAGAGGTATTAGAGGATTTTCTTGATTCCTTCAGTGGCGTTATCATAACCGTGTGCCATGATCGTTATTTCCTAGACCGCGTGGTAGATAAATTATTTGTATTTACGGGCAATGGTCGTATCGATATCGTTCACGGATCTTATTCTGATTATAAGGCTGACATTGGTGAAAGTAACAATTCACCATTCTATGTACCTGAACAACAGAGTGCTAGTACTCATAGAACTGAGGCAGAATCTGATTCTATGGATACAATTGGTGCATCCTCTAGTACTGAATCTAGTCATACAGAAAGTCCTGTAAAGAAAGGCCTCAATAAGGCTGAAGAGGCAGAATATGCATCGATTATGGAGGAACTGCCAAAACTAGAACATCTTGTTAAAGGGTTGGATGTCATGATTGGCCAAGCCGGTACAGACTATGAAAAATGCAAACCCTCATGGCTGAACGAGAAGAGACACAATCTCAAATCGATACATTGACTGAACGATGGATGGAATTAGAAGAACGTCTATAAATCTTTATTTTATGCGATTTTTTAATACCTGATATGCATAGGAATTACTTTCAGAATCATTGATAAAAATCACATTTTGTAGTATAATTTCATCGATTAACGATAACAACGTTACCTAAGTAGGAGGAAACATGAGTAAGTACCAATTTTTAGATCGTCGTGTGCCTATTGAAGAAGGCAATATTGCCATTGTGCAAGATTTATCTAAATGTAAAAACTGTTCTTTATGCCGTAAAGCATGCGCTGTTGATATGGGCGTATTCGACTATTACGATTTGACAACTAATGGAGATCATCCAATTTGTATCCATTGTGGTCAATGTGCATCTATTTGTCCATTCGATTCCATTAATGAACGTTCTGAAATTGATGAAGTAAAAGCAGCTATTGCTGACCCTAATAAAATTGTCGTTTTCCAAACTGCACCTGCTGTACGTGTTGGCTTAGGTGAAGAGTTTGGCCTTGATGCAGGTACATTCGTAGAAGGTAAAATGGTAGCTGCTCTTCGTAAATTGGGTGGCGACTATATTTTAGATACAAACTTTGGTGCTGACATGACTATCATGGAGGAAGCATCTGAGTTGTTGGAACGCGTTATCAATAGTGATTCCGTATTGCCTCAATTCACATCTTGTTGCCCTGCTTGGGTTAAGTTTGCTGAAACATTCTATCCAGAATTCTTGCCAAACTTGTCTACTGCTAAGAGTCCAATTGCAATGCAAGCGCCTACACAAAAAACATATTTTGCTGAAAAAATGGGCCTTGATGCAAAACAAATCGTTGCTGTTGCAGTAACACCTTGTACAGCTAAGAAATTCGAAATTCGTCGCGACGAAATGAATTCCTCTGCTGAATACTGGGATGTACCAGAAATGCGCGATACAGACTACTGTATTACTACACGTGAACTTGCAAAATGGTTACGTGCAGAAGAAATCAACTTTGATGAATTAGAAGATTCTGCATTTGATCCATTGATGGGTGAAGCATCTGGTGGTGGTATCATCTTCGGTAATACTGGTGGTGTTATGGAAGCGGCTATGCGTGCGGCTTACAAATTGGCAACTGGTGAAGATGCACCTCAAATATTGATTCCATTCGAAGCCATTCGTGGTATGGATGGTGCTCGTGAAGCTGATGTAGTAATTGGTGATAAAACATTACATGTAGCAGCAGTACATGGTACTGGCAACTTACGTAAGTTTATCGAACGCATGCGTGCAGAAAATATCCATTATGATTTCATTGAAGTAATGGCTTGCCGTGGCGGCTGTATCGGTGGTGGTGGTCAACCACGCGTTAAATTACCAATGGCTGATAAAGCTCGTGAAGCTCGTATTGCGTCCTTGTATACTCGTGATGCAGAGGTACAAGTGAAAGCGGCTTGTGATAATCCAGATATCCAAAAATTATATGCTGAGTTCTTCGATGGCAAACCTATGAGCCACAAAGCACATCACATGTTGCATACTACATTTGTGAGCCGTGCAGAAGACTTAGGTCCTAATGGTGCATGTACACCTGCTACATGTCCAACGTCTGTACCTAATTTGAAAAAAGCAGCAGAAGCTGCAAAAGCGGCTGCAGAAGCAAATAAATAATTAATTATTTATAAAATTGGATAAAAATCTTGAAAATCAGCATAAAATAGCATATACTAATTATTGTGAGAGACAATAATATAATGATTCTTAGAGAGAGATATATGTTAATGACCTGGGGCGGACAGAGAGAAGGTTCTGGTCGTAGACCTCGTATGTACAAACGCGAATGTCGCTCGTTCCGTTTGACAGACGAGGAATATCAAATCCTGAAACCATTAGTAGAGGCTATTAGAACGCGTACAGATGCATCTAATAAGCAACACTTAGAGTACTTGAATAACTAAATATTGACATGGTGTATGTATATAAAATATCTTTTTTGTACTCTTCCAATAATAGCAACTCTTATATATGCCATGTGAATAAGCGAAAGTTAGACCCTTTTGGGGTCTAACTTTTTTTGTAAATAAATACATAAGGTATAGGCATTTTAACTATACCTAGTTATAATATGAGTATACAAGTTGTGAGTATAGGAGGTGTTAGCTTGTTACAAGATTTATTATCAGAGGATAATGTATCATTTCATTATCCTGCTGAGACATGGGAAGATGTGATTCGTCATGGTGGTCAGCTCATGGTCGATGCTGGTTTTACAGATCCTACATATACAGAGGCTATGATTGACGTAGTTCGTGACATGGGGCCGTACATCGTATTGGCACCGGGTCTTGCTATGCCTCATGCGCGCCCAGAAATGGGGGCTAAGCAAGTCGGTGCGGCTTTGGTAACGTTAGAAAAGCCTATCGATTTTGGTAGCCCAGAAAATGATCCTGTATCAGTAGCGGTATATTTTTATGTGCGCCGAATAAGGATGAACATATTCAATTGCTTACCGATATTGCAACCCTATTTGAGGATGAAGAATTCCTTGATGCAGCGGTAAATTTTGAAAGCATTGAAGATGTACAATCTTTTTTAGCAGAACATCTTGATGAAGCGTAATTTTGGAGGTAAACTATGATTTCCATTTTAACAGTATGTGGTAATGGCATCGGTTCTAGTTTGATGTTAAAAATGAAAATTGAAGAAATTTGTGCTGAAAATAATATCGAAGCACAAGTAGAATCAATCGATTTTAATGCGGCTCAAGGTCGCAAGGCAGATTTAATTGTTACTGTAAAGGAATTGGCAGAACAATTTGAGGACAAGGATGTAGCTATTGTACGTAGTTATATTAATAAAAAGAAAATTAAAGAAGATATTTTGGAACGATTACAACAAATCGCTAAGTAATTCATAGGGGAGATAATTCTATGGAAATGATATTAGAATTCTTACGAGATGTATTGAGTCAGCCAGCGTTGTTGATTGGTATTATGTCCTGTGTTGGTTTAATCGCTTTGAAACGACCATTTCATAAGATTATGACTGGTACATTAAAACCGATTCTCGGCTATTTAATGCTTGCTGCTGGTGCAGGTGTTATCGTTAGCAATCTTGATCCACTTGGAAAAATGATTGAACACGGATTTCATATTACCGGTGTTGTACCAAATAATGAAGCTATCGTAGCAGTAGCACAAAAGGTGCTTGGTGTTGAAACGATGTCTATCCTTGTTGTAGGCTTATTGATGAACTTATTAATTGCTCGTTTCACCAATTTAAGTATGTATTCCTTACTGGTCACCACAGCTTATTTATGGCTTGTTTAATGTCTGCTGTACTTGGTACTGCAGGTTTATCCGGTATTGAATTGATCCTTGTAGGTGGCTTCTTAATGGGCGCTTGGTCAGCCATTTCTCCAGCTATCGGTCAAAGCTATACTTCTAAAGTTACCGATGGCGATGAAATCGCATTGGGCCACTTTGGTAGTTTAGGTTATTATTTATCTGCATGGGTAGCAAAATATGTAGGCAAGGCAGAAGAAAGTACAGAAGATATTGAGATTCCTGAAAAATGGGGCTTCTTGCGTGACTCCACGTTATCTACTGCATTGACCATGATTGTATTCTATTTAATCGCCGCTATTGCAGCTGGCTCTGAATTCGTAGCAACTTTATCCGGTTCTATGAGCCCATACCTATTTGCAGTTATGAGTGCTATGAACTTTGCTGTAGGTGTAGCTATCGTATATTCTGGTGTTCGTATGATTTTAGGCGATTTGATTCCAGCGTTCCAAGGTATCGCTACAAAAATCATTCCTAATGCAATTCCAGCAGTAGACTGTGCTGTATTCTTTACTTATGCGCCAACAGCCGTTGTATTAGGCTTTATTAGCTCCTTTATCGGTGGTATCATCGGTATGCTTATTCTAGGTGCTGTAGGTGGCGTACTTATCATTCCTGGTCTTGTACCTCACTTCTTCTGCGGTGCAACAGCAGGTATCTATGGTAATGCTACCGGCGGTCGTCGCGGTGCTGCAGTAGGTGCATTCCTTAACGGTTTGGCTATTACATTCTTGCCAGCACTAGCATTGCCAGTTTTAGGTCAATTAGGTTTCCAAAACACAACATTTGGCGATGCGGACTTTGCCGTAATGGGCCTTGTACTTGGTAATGCCTTTGAATGGATTGGCATGGCTGGTATTTATGGCGTCGTTGTTATTGCAGCCCTTGTTCTTATTATTCCTAACTTCATTAAAACAAAAGGGAAAGTTATTAATTACGTAGAAGAGGAGTAATGAAAACAGCTGAGCAACATAGTAATGTCGTAATTCGATATATATTCTTAACCATTGGTGCTATCAGTTTTTGCCTTGGTACAGCAGGTATCGTATTACCAATATTGCCAACAGTCCCCTTTTATATGCTTACCTTATTTTGTTTAGCTCGTGGATCTGAACGCTTTCATAGAATGTTTTTGGAGTCCCAATTATATAAAAAGACAGTTGGTGCGTATGAACGCGATAAAGCATTGACGTTGCGGGCAAAGTTGTCCATTTTAGCTTCTGTAACTACAATCATGCTAATAGGTGCCTATTTTTCTAGAAATATTCCTATTGCCCTTATCATCATGGCAGTCGTATGGATTGCTCATGTTATAGCATTATTATTTGTAGTTAAAACAAAAAATTAATAATAATATGAAAATCCTCCCATTAGAGCATGCTTTAATGGGAGGATTTTTTAGGTCCATCAATTATATTTAGAAGATGAATGTATATTTCGTATTTTAATAAAGATTACATGAATTATTACTAAAATGAATTTGACAATTAATCTCAAAATAATTACTATTAATGTATTGTTTATAATATTTATATATATGGTGATACTATGAATCCACATGCTCATATGAAATTACAATCGGGAGTATGCATGGCTAGACATACCGTATTTGACGGTATTGATTTGCTATTCCTTGATGTAAAGCGTGAAACGATTCAATTTTTCGCCAAATCTCATACAAAGACCTTCGCAATTAATCATTGTGAAGAGGGACGTATTGAATGCAAGTTTGCATCTGGAGAATACTTGTATATGGGACCAGGAGATATGTCGTTAGGATGGCATATCCGGGCCGACTATCAACATGAAAATTACTTCCCTACAAAATCGTTTAAGGGAATTGTTCTATTAGTAGATGTAGTACGAGCACAGCATGTATTAGATACCTTGGTAGCTGATACACCAATTGATTTGACTGCCATAGCCAATCGATTTTGTGAAAATACAGACTTTGGTATGATGATGGAGGAAACAGAGTCGGTTCGCCAAATTTTTTCCAGTTTATATAATGTGCCAGATCCCATTAGAGCTCATTATTTTAAACTAAAGATTGTAGAAATATTTTTATTATTGTCTGTAATCTCTACAGAATCCCATGAAAAACGAGGTAGCTACCGAAAGCAACAGGTAGATATTGTAAAAGCAGTAGGTAAATATTTGTCTAAGAATTTCGTCAAACGTATAACCATTGATGATCTATCCCGTGATTTTGATGTTCCTGCATCAACCTTAAAACGTTGCTTTAAGGGCGTATATGGTGTGACAATTCATCAATTCATCAAAGAGTGCCGTCTTAATGAGGCGAAACGTTTACTACATGAAACGGATGAATCCATCTTACAAATTGCCAATGCCGTAGGTTATGAAAACGGTAGTAAATTTACAAGTACCTTTAAGGACTTTGTCGGTATGACACCGAGTGATTATCGTAGAGTATAATTATATATTGTTTAACTGTATCTAACAAAAGTATCAAAATCGTATAATTTTGGTCTTTTCGGAGTAGATATGCATAATACACTTTGCTAACATATTAAATGTAAATGACTTTCAATGTCATTGTTGTTAGTAAAGTGTATTTTTTATTACTAATTTTAATGATGCATATAGTTGAGTGAGATTATAAGAGGAGGAAACAATGAATCGGTGGAGCCGTACAAAGCGCTATTTAGTCCTATCTAGTGCGGTTGCATTATGGCTAAATGCACCCCTCGTCGTTTTAGCGGATAATGCAGCTGTTACGACAGATGTAGTTCATGTACAAGGCACATGGGCAGAGGAAGAAGCAAAATTAAATCCACAGCAAGTGCAAATCATTACCAAAAAAGAGATTGAGAAGAAGCAGGCGAAGTCCGTCGAAGATATTATATTTACCCAAACGGGTGTATCTAGAACCGTTGATGCCATGGGACGTGTAGGTGTATCTATTCGCGGTGCAGAGGCTCGTCATACATTGATTCTTGTGGATGGTCAACCAGTATTGGGGGATTTTGATAAGTATTCTGGCGCAGCGGACGAAGTACAACGGTTAGGTGCCGAAAATGTAGAACGCATCGAGGTTATTCAAGGTGCAGCGAGTGCTAAATATGGTTCTGATGCGGTGGGTGGTGTCGTTAATATCATCACTAAGAAGGCTCTTAAGAAACCAACATTGCAAGTAAATGCCGAAGGGATGCGTCGTAAAAGTGATGGCGATTTATTCCCATTCCAAAACTTTTATATTCGAGCTGATTCGGGGCAGATGGGGAAATTAAAGGTTGGCTTATCAGGTAGTAAACGGGATTTAATGCCTGTCCTTGCATCGGTTAAACGCCGTGCATCAGGTATGGGCTTTGATTATGCAAAACATAATTTTAAGCCTAATGTGCTTCGCTATTATGGTGATGCCTCTGATATTGGCTTTGTGGCAACGTATGAGGTTAATAAAAATAATAAATTTGAAATGCGTTTAAACCGATATACGGAAGATCTTGTACGGGATATTAAACATTCTGATTCCGATTTAGAGCCACAACAACATTTTAAACGTACTGCTAATCGTAATACGATTAATCTTTCGTGGAATGCTAAAGCGGGAAAAAGCGATTGGACAGTAGAAACTAATTACTCCCGCATTAAAGAAGATGACGTAGCGCTTATCAATTATACGGGACGATCATCTTATGAAGGTTCTAATGAGTTACGATATATCGATAATATCGACCATCGTCAACTAGATGTTCGGCTCAATGCAAATACGCAGCTTAATAATAAGCATCGTCTTAGTTATGGTGTTAGCTATGCTCGTGAAGAAGGTTCTGGTAGCCGATTAAAGAGTTCTCAAATACGAGTACCATGTACATCGACCCTTGGGCGTATGATAAGAGCTTGCTTGTTGATAAGCTAGATCGTCTTGTGCGTAAAAAAGGGGATAACAGTGTTAAGGTTTATTCCCATATTCATGATTATAAATTTATAAACTCCAGTAGCGGTATGCCACAATGGGATATGGATTATGAATATTATGGTGCTGAAACGGATGCGCAAAAACCAGGCATTACATACGATGATTATGTAAATTATGGATTGTCTGAAGGGGCTATTAGCTCTTGGTCTAGTACATCCCCTAATAATCAACCGATATCCGATGACTTTAGAAACCGTTATAATGCATTAAAATCACGGTTAGAAGCTGAAAATCCAGACATGGCTAATACTCGTTCTAATATCGTAGGCGACTACTTTAAATATGGCGAGTCCAGTGATCCAGAAATGCGTAAAAAAAGCGCCAAAACTGAATGGTAAGGCTTTCTTAGAAGAGTATCGTAATCGCGACCAACGATTGACGACTGGTCAAGGTACGATTCGCAAGATGAATGCTTATATCTCCGATACTTGGCAAGTGAATAAGAACCTTACCTTTGTTCCTATCATTCGACTTGATAATAGTAGTTTGTTTGGTTCCAATTTATCCGCTTCCATGGGGATGACATACAATGTGAAAGGCAATCCTCATCGTCGATTTAAGGCCAATGTTGGCACTGGTTATACTGAACCTGGTATGGGCGAATTGTGGTATAACTGGGAAATGTATGCGTCTAATCCGGTAGGTATTGGTGTAGCAAAACTCGGTTGGTATTGGGCGGGGAATCCAAATTTAAAACCTGAAAAATCGCTCAATATTGATATGAGCTTAGAAGGTGAAAACAAAAACACCTATGCTCGTGTTGGTATATTCCATAACCGCATCAAAAACTATATGTCGGTTTACTTTACAGGAGAATTCCAAGATTTTGCACCATATTTGAAAGGGGATGCAAAATACCAACGTGCCCCAGATATGATTTACAGCTTTAAAAACATTGGTATGGCTGAAATCACAGGCCTTCAAGCGGAAGTACAACAAAAATTTGGTAAATATTGGTCTGGTAAATTAGGATATACCTATTTGCATGCTATTAATAAGAGCGATCCAACGATGCCTCGGCAATTATTGGATAAACCAGTGCACAAGGTAGATATTGGTGTAACCTATGACAATCCAAAAACTGGTTGGAATGGCTCCATTTGGGGTGATTACTATATCAATATGCTGGATAGTAACACATTGAACAATGGTGGTAATTACTGGCCAGATATTTTATCCGGTGATGCAGGTGTGTACAAAAAGCAAGTTTACCAAAAGAAAACATTTGGCATTTGGAATTTGATGGTCCAAAAACGATTTAACAAGAATGCCATGATGTACTTTGGGATTAATAATATCTTTAATCATCGCGATGATGACCGAGCAACGCAAGAACGGGTATATCGTATCGGCGTTAATCTTAAGTTTGGTGGTGGCGATGCTAAGACTACGCCAATCGGAAAAGATAGTAATAAAGCTATTGATGCAAATGGTAGCGTAACTAATGTAGCGGCTGGTAATGAAGCAGGCGTACAAAATATATCCGAAGTTGTTAAACTAACTGACTTTATTCGTCCTGATTTTGATACGACTAAGGAACGTGGCGTCATATTTATCGGAGATTATCGTGCACGCTGGATGTCTCACGACGGCACCAATCGTCCACAATCTCCATTCCGCTCTAATTCAGCCATCGGTTCTGCTAAAGCGAATATGTACGATTCTAATCGCCATAGTTTTGAACAACGCATTCGTCTTGGTCTTGATGCTCGCATCAACCCATTCACAAATCTCTCCGTTATCGGTAGCATGACCGGTATGAGCGGCATTGATACAAGTTGGACTAAATCGGAGTCAAAAGGTTTCAATCATCAACGTCTTGATACGGTTGATCTTACAAGACATGTCAAGAAATGGGATGTTTCTGTGGGTCGTTTAAACGAACCTATGGGGGCTAGTGGATACTGGTTTCGGTCAATCCTATGATGGGGTTCGTGGCGTATGGACTGGTAATGATACGCAAGTTCGCATTGGGGTAGGTAACTTTAAACATAGCACGGGTATTAGTGATTCAGCGTATACTCATGTGGTACATGAAGTGATTACTAGACCTCCAACAGCAGCAGAGTTAATTGGTATTAATCGTGATGAGTATCCTTATGATATTAATAATGCTACAAAAACTGGGTCTGATGGTGAAAGCAAATCCACTGAGGATGCACCAGCACCAGATAGCCCAACAGGTATTTATGAATCTACTTATAAAGGTAAGGTAGATACAATTTACTTCTATCAACAGCTAAAAGGATTACAAGATGAATATGAAGCTTATAAAGCTACATTAAATCTAAGTTGGAGCAATCCGAATCGCGATCAAGAGATTGAAAAGGCAAATGCTAAGCTCGCAGAAACACAACAAAAACAAGCTCAAGTGATGAGCCGCTTACAAGATATTCTTACAAAGGCATACCCTACAGATATGGCTGAGAAGAAATTCTCCCTCGATATTCCATCTGGTGGTTATGCAATGTATGAAATCACTAATAAGAATACAGGGGAAAAACTCTATAAGACCGGGGACATTATGTATAATGTGAACTCTTCTTTATACCCTGAATACTTAAAGAAAAGGCTAAAGGTCTTATCGTATCTACTGATAATAAAGAGGCTTTAGTAAATCCTAAAGCCTATGTTGAAAAACATAGTGACGAAATCAATCAATCCGTAGCAGAAATTGCTAAATATAATGCTACAGATAACTGGAGCAACTATAACAATAGTGAGCTTGATGTGGTTTGGGTTAAACAGCCAGATGGCACGTTCAAACAATCTTATGATTACTATGGACAACCAGCTAGTGATTATGAGTTCACTGGTTACTTAGGTGCTAAAGCATATAAATACGATAGTGGTAGTTATGTATTTAGTGATTATGATGCTAAAGATGCGATTTACAAAAAGAACTTTACAATGTCCTCCAATGATTATGGTGAAGGTAGTTCTGACTATGGTTGGGGCATGCCAAATGCATTGTTCAACTATATGTATAGTCTTGAAAAGGTTGTACATGATGCAGAGTCTGAAAACAAATTACCACGTGAAGCAATTGGTAAAATCATTGGTAACATCATTCAAACCGAAGGCATTGTTCTTGAAAAAGATACAATTCCACCTATTGAAACAGCAGCCTTTGTTCAAGTGAAGAAACAAATTGGCGACCGTCTTGGTTTACAAGCATGGTACTTACGATCCTTTAATGGTAGTAAACGTACATTCTTAAATGCCAATGGTAATGGTAATGATGAACAAAGCTTCTCCAATATAGCGAATGTATTTGGTATTGGCGCTAAATACCAAATCGGTGAAAGCGCAGTACTTACAGTAGATTATGGTCAAAATAGATCGAAATTTGGACGTTATATGAACGGTAATACTGTATATGACCATGAACGTGGAACCGCAGACTTTACTGTGAAAGGTCACCAAATGGGCGGTACACCTCATTTCTGGATGGCTCGCCTCGACATTGGTCGTGCTGATATCGATATTCCTAAATCTTGGAACGCGTTCATCGATTATAAATACTTCGCTCATGGCTCATTCCTCGGTGGTAATGGTACAGGTGCTGTACCGGATCGTTACCTCGATGGTATCCGCAGCTTTACATTCGGTGCTGGCTATGTACCGCGCAAGGATTTACTCCTTGAAGCATTCTATACATTTGATGCGAAGGGCACAAATAAACGAGATACTTTATATGGTAATGAAAGCTTTAAGTTAGGCGATTATGCAAGAATTCAAGGAACGTACAGGTTCTAATGTGCAGTCTATAAATAGACAGAAAGGTTTATTAGTATGGAAAATCTAAATTATGTCATTCACTTGTTTCATAGTGGCGGGTATGTAATGTATCCATTATTATTCTTGTCTCTTATGGTCATTGCTATTGCCGTAGAACGCACTTCTACTATCGTAAATATGCAGGGAAAACCTATATAGTAACTCATGCAGTTAATGAGTATGCAAAATTACAAAAATGGGATGAAATTGAAAAGGTAATCAAAGAAAACCCATCCATCGCTAGCCGTATTGCTGAAGCTGGTTTGAAAAATGGCGCTACTGAAGAAGGCATGAAAACGGCATTCTCTGATCAAATGGGCGTCGATGCAGTAGGTTTTAGAAAATATATGGATTACTTAAGTGCAACCGTTACAATTTCCCCATTGTTAGGCCTACTTGGCACCGTAACAGGTATGATTGGTTCCTTTAGTATCCTCGATGCTGGTGCTGGTGCATCTGCCATTACCGGTGGTGTAGGGGAAGCCCTTATCGCAACGGCGACTGGCTTATGTGTAGCCATTATGGCCTTTATTGTGTATACATTCTTTAGCCATCGTTTGGACTCTATTATTAACCAAATTGAAAACATGTGTGTTAACATCATTACCGCAAAACGAGAAGGGTGGAAATAACTATGAATTTACAAAGTTTTCGTATGAAATCCAAGCCTGAATTCATGATTATCCCTATGATTGATATCATATTCTTCCTATTGGTGTTCTTCATGATGAATAGCTTACAAACAATTGCCCAAAAGGCCTTGTCTGTACAGTTGCCACAGGCTACAACTGCATCCGCACCAGCTCAATTACCAGTGGTGCTTACATTAGATGCAGAAGGTCATATAACGATTGATAATGTCCCAATGAGCATTGATGCAGCAGAAGCAATGGTAAAAGAACGAATTGCACAAAATCCGAATGCTAGCGTTATATTGCAAGCGGATAAACGCTCTGCTCATGGACAAGTAGTAGCAATTATGGACATGCTTAAACAAGCTGGTGTTAAACGCTTAGCTATTGCAGCAGAACAGAAAGGATAACTATGGGATTAGGCATATCATGGAAAAAAAGCAGCCATAATATCCGCCGTAGTTCATCTTATCATTCTCTTTATTGCCGTTATCTTTTTCGTAGTTGTTCCGGCCATTCAAGAGCAGGAAACCTATGAAGTCGATCTCACCCAAAGTGTGCTCGACGATGGCGGTAGTGGTCACGCTGGTGGTGGCGGCGGTGATAGGTCATCTCTATTCCCAAAACCATTGTCTGCAGATGAAGTGGCGGCAAGAACAAAGGCTGTAGTAGCGAATGTAGAACCATCTACAGCGACGGATATTCCTGATGCGGTAGATGTCCCAAGTAAGGGTAGTGAAAATACATCAAATGTATCTGGTGAAAGCGGTGGTGCCGGTAATGGTCCAGGATCTGGTGGCGGCGAAGGTGGCGGCCATGGTACTGGTACAGGAACGGGCGTTGGTGATGGACAGGGTGAAGGCGAAGGCTCTGGTACGGACAAGGGCTCTGGTGATGGTCATGGTCGAGCTCATGTCGCTTTTGATAAACAAGGCTTTTATAATGCTGTAAATAATCAGAAGGTGATTCCTCAACAATACATTCGTCAACATAAAGAAGTTCATGAAACAATTTACGTATTTGTACGTATTGATACAAATGGTAATGCCGTTGAACAATATGTGGAATCTGGCGATGATCCATTGTTGAGAGAAGAGGCTATGGCTGCGGTAAATCGTGCATTACCATATCAAAACCCAACAGATGACATTCAACCGGTAACTGTTCCGGTACGATTTGACCTATCCGAAGGTACAGATGACGATGATTAATCATACATAATGTAAGGAGATAAATATGGGTACTATTATTTTATATTCTTCCCTCACTGGGAATACAAAAAGCGTAGCGGAGGCGATGGCCTCTGTTATGCCTGAAGGTACACCTTGTGTACCGGTAAAAGAGGCACCGGCTAATCTAGGGGATTACGATACTGTATTTTTAGGTTTCTGGGTGGATCGTGGCACAGCTAATAAAGAAGCGGCTAAGTTGATTGAAACCCTTACCAATAAACATATAGTATTCTTTGCTACACTGGGCATGTATGCCGATTCTGATCATGCTCGTGAAAGTATTGAAAAGGCATCTGCCTTATTGCCTAATAAAGAATCTCTCGTAGATGGTTTTGTATGCCAAGGCAAAATCGATCCTAAGGTTATTGAGATGATGTACAAAATGTTCCCACCAGGATCTGCTCATGGACAAAGCTCTGAACGTGATGCATTGCATAAGGCGGCAGAAACGCATCCTGATGAACAAGATTTTGCAAATGCGAAAGAATTTGCTAAATCTGTGCTTGCAAAGTTGCAAGGCTAATGAGTGAAAGGGGGAACGTATGAGTTTAGCGAGTTTTTTCGAATCGATTCCAGAAAAACAACGGAATCTGCAACTAGGATTGGCCTGTGATAATCCTATGAGTGGCGCCTTTCCTCATAAGCGCGTTGTTCATGCAGGCCTTAATGGGACTTTAATTTCACCGAAGGAATCACAATCTGTATGGGATACTGTAATGCGTGGTACTCCTAAGAGGGGGCAAATGCAGTGTGCTTATATACATATTCCATTCTGCAAGACAAAATGTACGTACTGTGGGTTCTTCCAAAATGGTACAAGTCAAAGTATTGAAGATAACTATATTGATGGCCTTATTGGGGAACTTAAGCTGGCTAGTGAATGTCCACGCTTAAAGGATGGTCTTATCCACGCTGTATTCATTGGCGGTGGCACACCGACATCCTTATCTCCAGCAAACTCTGAGCGCTTGTTAAAAGCGATTAAAGAATACTTACCACTAGCTAATGATTATGAGCTTACGCTAGAAGGTCGCATTCATGATTTGATTCCTGAAAATCTTGAAGTATGGATGAATAATGGCGTTAACCGTATGTCTATTGGCATCCAATCCTTTAATACTGAAGTGCGCCAAATGGTAGGTCGTTTGGATACAAAAGAAACCGTACTAGAACGGCTAGCGGCCCTAAAGGCCTATGGGCAATGTTCTGTTGTTATCGACTTGATTTACGGATTGCCTGGTCAAACAATGGAGGTTTGGGAACAAGACTTAGCCGACTTAGTAAGTTCTGGTGTAGATGGTGCTGACCTATATCAATTAAATGTATTCGATGGAAGTGATTTAAACCGCGATATTGCGAGCGGTAAGGTACCACCAGCAGCCACAACGTCTATGCAAGGGGATATGTTTGAATTTGGCCGTACCTATTTAGAGGCTCGTGCCTATCGCAGATTGAGTGCCGCACACTGGAGCGCTAATAATCGTGAACGTAGTTTATACAATATCTTAGCTAAAGCAGGTGTACCGATGTTCCCATTTGGCAGTGGCGCTGGCGGTAATGTGGATGGCTATGGTATGATGCTGCATCGTGCGCTTAAACCATATGAAGATATGGTAAGCCGTGGCGAAAAACCATTTATGGCACTTATGAAGCAAAGTGATTTACAACCATTTGTTAATCAAGTTGTGAGCCAACTTGAACAAGGTTACTTAAATATTAATACATTAGTGGCTATGGATTCTCGTTTAGATGAATTGAATTGGTTGTATAAACTATGGGAAAAACGAGGCCTAGTTTCGTATAATGGCTTATTGTATAAATTGACATCCGCTGGTGAATTCTGGACTGTAAATATCACGCAAAGTACATTGGAGGCTATGGAATATATTATAACGGGCAAAAACTCCTTTGCCTTAGAATCCGTAGCGGCTCAAGATACGAAGACCACATCTAAAGAAAATCCTAATCAAGAGGTACGTGGTATCGGCCAAGGTAAGGCGAATATTTCGGTACCAACCGATGAACAGACAGAAGCGCAACGTAAGGAAGCACTCATGGCAAAAGCGAAAGAAGAAATCGCTAAGAGTGGTGCCTCTGGTGAAGCAGCAAATCGCATGATTCAAGCTATGGCGAATTTGAGCGCTGATGAAATTGAATACATGATGGAACGTATGATGTCCTAATTATCACTAACAACCTCTCATATAAATAACTACAAACATTGACAGGTACGTTTTATCTTAGTATTAAACCCTAGATTACGATCTATTCTTTAAACTGGACTATTCAGTTTAACGAGAATATATCGTGGCCTAGGGTTTACTTTTTATGTTTCGGAATGTATTCTGTACATATAGTTATACAAGGTATTAGGAGGTTAGTATGAATGCATTTCCTAACGAAGTGATAGATATAGTTGGTATTGGGGCTAGTACCTTAGATCGATTCATCGTGATTGATCATTTTCCAACGGGGCGTGAGGTGCAAGAGGCCATCTCATCTACTACAGATGGCGGCGGGCCAGTAGCGACTGCACTAGCCACGGCTGGTAAATATGGATCTCGGACGGTAATGATTGACCGTATTGGGGATGATATGGTTGGACGCTATATTCTAGAGGACTTTCATAAATATAATGTCAATACAGAGGGCATCCAAGTTGATGCGGATGCTAAGAGTGGAACTGCAACGATTCTTGTAAAACAGAAGACAGGGGAACGCGCTGTATTTTTTGAACGATCTACTGCAACTGAGCCTGAGTTCTTAGAGGCTCATAAACAACTCATAGAATCTGCCTATATTTTGCATATCAATGGTAGACATCGCAAACTCATGCGCTCTGCTATGGCCGTTGCAAAAGAGGTAGGCACTATTATTTCTTTAGATGGTGGTGCTCAACGCTACGATGAAGATATGAAGCCTATTACAGAAGCCAGTCACATCGTTATCGTAGCTCGAGACTATGCTGAAAAATATACAGGCACAACTAATTTAGAAGATGCTTGTCGTATCATTCATGAACGAGGAGCCTTCATAGCAGGTGTTACCGATGGTGCTAACGGTAGTTATTTTGTATGGCCTGATGGAACATCTTATCGATGTGAACCATTTTCTCAAGCTACTGTAGTAGATACAACGGGGGCTGGGGATAGCTTCCATGGTGCTTTTTTGTATATGCTTACAAAAACACTTTGCAAAATAGCAGATGGTACTAACACATCAACTATGAATGAAACGAGCCAGTCCTTAAATGCTATCGATTTACTCCATAGTTGTGCGCACGAGGACTTAGAAAAAGCGGCTACTTTTGCTTCTGCTGTAGCAGCTCTTAATACGCAAGGAATTGGCGGCCGCAGTCCATTGCCGAGTTTAGAAGATATCAAGGCGCTTATAGGATAGGATTATGGTTATGTGGAAAAATACTTCAAAAAATCAAGTTCAGCAATATATGCAACATAATCCTTATCGTCTATTAGCTCTTAGCTTTTTGGCTGTTATGACTATAGGGACGATATTGCTCATGTTGCCCCTATCAAATGCTCAAGGCCATAGTACAGCGCTTGTAGATGCAGCTTTTACCGCAGTATCTTGCGTTTCTGTAACAGGATTGGCGACAGTAGATACCTATTATCATTGGTCCTTGTTTGGCAAAATCGTCATGGTAATCCTTATCCAATTAGGTGGTTTGGGGATTGTTTCCTTTACCACTATTATCGCTCTAGTATTAGGGCGACGGGTAGGTCTAAAAAATCGCGTGCTTTTATCTGAGGATGTAGGGCAAGATGGAATGAAAGGGCTTTTACACATTACGAAAAAGCTAACTATTTATACCTTTTGTGCCGAAATTATTGGTGGTATTCTCTATACCATTCAGCTATATCCTTATATTGGTGATGCTGCATTATATACGGGAATCATGCAATCCATCTCGACCTTTTGTAATGCAGGGTTTATATTCTTTGATAATAATCTACCTTATGCCATGGTGGGCGATGTATTATTTAATATAAATACAATGGCCCTTATTGTAATAGGTGGTTTCGGATATCTCGCAACCTTTGATATTTGGTCGCATCGCAAGCTACGACGTTTTGTAGATTTAAAACTACACACAAAAATAATGTTAGTTGGCACAACGGTGCTTATCCTTTTAGGGACTATTATTTTCTTGGGAGTTGAGTGGGCGAATCCCAAAACTTTTGGTCCTTTACCTATATGGAATAAGGTCATGGCTGCTCTATTTCAATCGATTACCCCTCGTACGGCAGGTCTTGCAACTGTAGATTATAATGATTTACATCCCATAACTCTGTTTATTACCATCATTTATGTTTATCGGGGCAGGTCCTAACTCCACAGGAGGAGGTGTTAAAATTAGTACTATTGCTGTCGCTTTTCTAGCATCGCGTACATTATTTAATAACCGTTCTGATACAGAGGTTTTTGAACGTCGTATTTCGTTGGTTACTGTCCTTAAGGCAAATGGGATAATCTTTTTATCCATCCTTCTTGTTTTGCTTGCTACTTGCTATTTAGCTTGGGATGAGCCGTATAACTTTATTCGAATACTTTTTGAGGTAACCTCTGCCTTTGGGACCGTAGGTCTTTCGACGGGGATTACACCTGATTTATCTGAAAGTAGTAAATGGGTGTTGATGCTTGTCATGTTTACGGGCCGTGTTGGGGTTATGACTGTTATTGGTACTTGGGCGTTAAGAACGGCACCGACTAAACCAATTAGCTATGCAGAAGAGCGTGTATTGTTATAAAAACAGATTAGATTGAATATAAAAGGGGGCATATATGAAACATAAAACGATAGCAGTAATAGGTCTTGGTCAATTTGGTGGCACTGTTGCCAAGATGTTAGCTTCCATGGATCATGAGGTATTAGGTGTAGATATTGATCCAGAAGTTGTACAGAAAATTTCACCATTTATAACACATGCTATAGTTGCAGATACAACCGATGAAGAGGCAATCAAAGCATTGGCGCTAAGCCAGTTTGATATGGTTATTGTGGCTATAGGTGGAAATCTTCAAGCTAATCTAATGACAGCTATGCTTCTTAAAGAGTTAGACGCACCTAAAATTGTGGCCAAGGCTGAAAATAATATACAAGGTAAAATGCTTCATAAAATAGGTGTAGATCAAGTGATTTACCCTGAATATGATATGGCATTACGTCTTGTACAATTTTTAACTAGAGACCATGTGATGGATTATTTACAACTATCCAAAAATATTAGTCTTATAGAAATAAAAATGCCTTCATTTATGGTTGGCACATGTTTGAAAGATTCCAATTTGCGTGAGAAATATAATCTTAATGCAGTAGGCATAAGACGCGGTGAGGATTTAGAAGTTCCACCAAACCCAATTACCATCCTCGGTGAAGATGATAAATTATTAGTTATTGGGAATAATTCTGATTTAGATTCATTAACAGTGTAGTAAGTATACGAAACAGATATAATTATATCGAAAAATTATGATACAATAGGAATAGAATTCAGTATAGGCCGTACGTATTCGTATGGCCTTTTTAGATAGAAATGAAGGATAGTATGACAGAAGAACAATATATAACGGCTCTCAAAAACAATCCCCATGGCGTACGCAATATCCCTAATCCTACAGAGGAAATGCAGTTAGTCTGTGTGGAACAGAATGGGATGCTATTACAGTACATTAAAAATCCTACTGATCGAGTGATTGAAACTGCGTTAGCACAGTCGCCGCGGGCCATTCAATATGTGGACAATCCAAGTGACGAATTATTGATTTCATTAGTCAAACAAGATTGGGCGGTACTTGAGTATATTCAACATCCATCAGATGATGTGGTTCGCATTGCCTTAGACCAATCGGGCTGGGCCATTCGATATATTACAAATCCATCAGAGGAATTACAGTTAAGGGCTGTAGAAACACAATATGATGCATTGCAATATATTGCCAATCCATCAGAGCGGGTTCAAATGGCTGCTGTAAAATCTAATTATTTATCATTGCGCTATATCCAGAATCCGACATTGGACATTTTGAAAGCCGCCGTGTTACAAAATCCGCAGGCTATGCGTCAAATTACGAACCTAGATTTAGATACAGTGGTAGAGCTATTAAAGGTGTCTACATTGATACTTGGGTATGTACCGAAACAACTGGGTTTGACTGTCGATATGGTTCGACAAATTATAACTGAAATGATTGCAAATCCTGCTGTAGAAGAGCGATACGTACGGGAACTCGTCAGCAATCCTGCCATTGGCGGACGCCAATCAACATGGCCTATCGATATATTGTCATTAGTTGATGTATATGGATCAGTACAGGCGAAGAAAATCGCTATCGATCAATATTTACTGTATTAAGAATAAGGAGTCATAATGAATTTTACAGATACAATGGCTAGTGTGGAATTGGTACTAGCCGCTAATCAAGTGCCATTGCTCGTCGGTGAAACGGGGATTGGTAAAACATCGCTAGCAGCGCGCGTAGCAGAGGTTCATGATTGGGAACTCGTTACCATTGATGGCAATCTTTTAAAAGAAGGTGAAATTGGGGGCCTCCCAACGGTGGAAACTGTATCCCATAAAGATAGTAATGGTACGGTTAAAGAAATAAAGACTACCGTGTATGCCGTGCATCATACATTGGAACATGTATCCCGGGCCGTTAATGCAGGTCGACATGTGTTGCTGTTTATCGATGAAATCAACCGTGCAGAACATGCGGTGCAACAAGAGTTGATGAACTTGATTTTGAACCGAGAAATTAATGGATTTGCGTTGAGTGATGATGTGCGTATCATTGCGGCTATGAACCCAGAGGATTCCTTTGACTACCAAACGATTGATATGGACCCAGCTCAACAAAATCGTTTTGTATGGCTTTATATGGAAGCGGATTACATGCAATGGATTGACTGGGCTATTTCCGCAGGCATTGAAGATAAGGTAGTGGAATTTATTTCCTCGTATCCAGATTATTTGAATCAACGTCACGAAGATGATATCGATGCGACACCGCGTTCCTTTGAACGGATATCTCATATTTATGGTATCTATAAGGAAGGTGCTTACAGCCGCGATGTATTCCAAATGTAATTCGCGGTAATGTGGGTAAACTCATTGCAGAGGCCTTCGTCAATTTTGTTGAAACTGAGCAAGAGCCATTGATTTCCTTTGATGATGTGTTAGAGGCTGTGCATAAACCGGGTGCTATTATGTCCTTGCAAGAACGTGTTAATGGTGAAAGTCCTACTCGCCTCTATGTTTCTGCGAAAAATATGTTGTATCGTTTGAATCGTAATAGTAATGCCGAAGAAGTTCATTATTTTATTGAGTTCATCACATTGTATCCAGGTGATTTGCGCATTGCTGTTATGAAAGATTTACGCAACGCATATGCTCATGTGTATAGCTATGCTATTGAGGATGAGCTCTTTATTGAAACGTTTTTTGAAGCCAATCGTTAATTGTGAAAGTGCATATGACAGGTAGAAATTATGAATCGAAATTTAGATAAAGACGATATTCGGGATGCGTCTGACCTGCTCACTCATATAGACGGATGGGAGAAGACTGGACGCTACGATGAAGAGGCTATCAAGGAACTCGATCGCTGGCATAGAAAGCGTAATCAGATTGCTCGTGATGCGGATGCATTGTATGAGCAACTATACGCACGTTATCAAGAGTATGTAGATGAACATCCAGTGCATAAACAACAGGCAGAAGATATTGCTGTAGATATGGTAAATCACAATATGTCGGATAGTCATATTGGCACGATAGGCAAGGGATTAACGGAACTGTATGAGGGTGAAGGCACAGATCTCGATGTGTTGACACAACACGTACTAGCCGATGGCTATGAACAACGGTTATGGCATATCTTGCATGATGTAAATAGTTTATTGCTTGACGAGGATCAATTCTTTGGCTATTTATCTACAAATGACGCATCGTGTACGCTTAGACATGACCAGCGCTTTTGGTGTTAACCTCAAACACGGTGGCTATGTGCTATATGTGAATCCTTTCATTATGTTACGACAACCGCCGGATGTTATGAAAGATGGCATTAAACGAGAAATATTACATGTTATATCCGCTCATTTGATGCGGGTCAAAGAACTTAGTCAACGGTTTAATAAAAAAGCTGTTCACATGGCTATGGACATGGTTGTAAACGATTATTTAGAACATGTAGACCGCGATGCTATAACCGTTGCCAATGTAAATGCAAGATATGGACTTTTACTAAAGCGATTCCGCACATTGGAGTACTACGCAAAGGCCATTGATAAGGCGATGCAGGAAAAACCAGATCTTTTTATAGCTGTCGAGGATTCCAGTCAAATCATAGCAATGGAGTTTAATGCTGATTCAAGCCATGATATTTGGGATGAGTCCGATGCTATCGATACAGAGACGATGGATAAAATTACGGAACGCTATATCAACGAAGCATCAAAAGGGGATATGGAAGGCTATGTAAAAAGCCTTATCGATGCATTCCAAAAGACGCGCCGTTCCTTGCCATGGTATTTTTATCTTAAAAAGTTGATGGGTAAAGTGGCTAGTGGACATAAAAAAACGACGATGCGTCGCAATCGTCGTCAACCTGAGCGTCTGGAATTATCTGGCACATTACGTCAACATAAGGCGAATGTGTGGGTAGCCCTCGATATGAGCGGTAGTATTACAGATGCGGAATTTACCAATGCTTTAGAACAAGTATTACAAATCGTACATGCTTATAATCATCGTATTACCATTGTAGAATGTGATAACGAAGTACGTCGTACCTACACAATGGAAACTGTGAAAGACGTAAAACCACGACTCGATGTGCGTGGGTCTACTGCGTTCTCACCTGTATTTTCTCTAGCTAATCAACATCACGTAGATTTACTCGTATACTTTACGGATGGCAAAGGCGAAGACCGACTTCGCGAAGCGCCAAAAGGCTACAAAGTACTTTGGGTACTTACGGGGTCTGAACCTAAACTATCCTTGCATAATCCGCACGGCATAGTTCGTGAAATGGGCTATGTAGCCGTTGACGAAACACAAGACATCGACGAATTCGTGAGAATGAGCAGTCGGTCGGGGTTTTCCATGGCAAATCAAGAGTAACCATTGATTACCAATCTTAGAGTTTTTTGATTACGGCAGAGGGGGACGAGGGTGACTAAAATCTTCCACCGGCTTTTTCTTCGCCCTAAAGGGCTCAGGCCAAAGTCAGATTTTAGTCACCCTCGTCCCCTTTCTGAACGTAGATGCTACCAAGCTTATTAAGATTGGTAAGTCATTGATTACATCGGGTAAAAAGAGAACGGGCCAAAGTCAGATTTTAGACACTCACACCTCCTTTTTGAACGTAGATGATATTTGCTCCATTAAGATTGTTAAGTAGCTGATCACTTCGGGCATAATAAAGAACGGGCCAAAGTCAGATTTTAGTCACCCTCGTCCCCTTTCTGAACGTAGATGCTACCTAGCTTATTAAGATTGTTAAGTCACTGATTACACTGGGGTTCTGGAATTAGAACAGGCCTGTTCTAATTTTAAAATGCATATATCAAGGGCGGGGAAGGTTAGATTTTAGACGCCCCTATATCTTTTTTGAGTATAAATACTATTTAATTTATTGAGATTATGAAAGTATTCTTCTAATATAAAAGGACGCAATTGCGTCCTTTTTTGCACTCTATTGATTTATCTGTATTAGTTTTATAATAGATAAATTACCAAGGTGGAATGACAAAAATGGCCCCCAAACTCTGACTTTGGCCTGAGCCCGTAGGGCGAAGAACAAGCCGGTGGAGGAGTTTGGGGGCTGTTTTTGTCACAACATTGTAATTAGTTATTTAAAACAATAGAAGAACCTGGATCAATAATAACCGCAGTTTGGTTGTATTTGCCTTCTACTAGGCTTGTGAATACAGCTGGTTCGCGGTCGATGACAGGCCATGTTTTGTAATGGATTGGGATGGAGATGCGAGCTTTTACATAGCTAGCTGCAAGGGCTGCATCTTCGACACCCATTGTGTAGTTATCACCGATAGGGAGAAGTGCGTAGTCGATATCGCCAAAGCGGTTTAATAGTTTCATGTCGCTAAAGAGGGCAGTATCGCCTGCAAAGTATACGATGTCGCCAAAAAAGTTGACGATACAACCTGCTGCGTGGCCACCTGGTACACCTGCGCCATGGAAGGCTGGAACGATACGAATAGAACCGAATTCAAAGTCATATTTACCGCCAAGGTGCATCGCGTGTGTACGGCAACCTGCAGCAGCTGCTTTGCCAGCAACTTCAGCTGTAGAGATTACGAGCGCATCGTTAGCTTTAGCGATGAACTCTGTGTCGCCGTAGTGATCATCGTGACCGTGGCTGACGAAGATGTATTGGCATTTAATATCTTCTTTTTTTGCGATGTCCCATGTATTGCCTGTTAAATGGGTCGAAAATCATGGATACGTCACCGTTTGTTAACATAAAGCACGCATGGCCGAAATAAGTTAATTTTGTTTTCATAGGAACACTTCCTTCCTCATATATACTAATTTAATTATATTGTATAATAGAAATGGAAAAAGTAAAACTATTGATGTACATTTATACATAAAATAAGGAAATATTATGGAATTAACACATTTTGATGAACAAGGCAATGCGTGGATGGTGGATGTTTCGGGGAAGGACCACACGCATCGTATTGCGGTAGCAGAAGGTTTTATCGCCATTAATGATGCTATTTTTGATCGTATCCAAAGTGGAACGATGAAAAAGGGTGATGTTTTGTCCGTGGCTCAACTGGCTGCTATTATGGGGGCAAAACAAACGAGTAATCTTATTCCTTTATGCCACCCCTTGATGCTTACGAAGGTAGAGGTTCATTGTCACCTTATTGATGGTGAAAGTCCGGCTTTCACAACGGATACACATAATAAAGCGGTTAAAATTACGGCTACGGTGAAAACAATGGGGCAGACCGGTGTTGAAATGGAGGCCCTTACGGCTGTTCAAGTGGGCCTTCTTACGGTATATGATATGTGCAAGGCCATTGATAAAGGCATGATTATGGGGCCTACGTATCTCGTTGAAAAAGATGGGGGCAAGAGCGGCCATTTTATTCGAAGTAGCAGTAAATAATCTTAGTGGTGTAGGGCTATTTGTGTCCCACCTAGGAAAAATAGAATTCACTACTTGAATACGCACTTTAGATTAGGTAGAATAATATAGATATAAGAATAGAGGGAATAGTATGGAAATTGTATTATATGAACCGGAGATTCCTGGTAATACCGGTAATATTGCACGCCTTTGTGCGGCAAACCATATGACCTTGCATCTCATCAAGCCATTGGGTTTTTCCATTGATGATAAGCACGTTAAACGGGCGGGCCTTGATTATTGGCATTTGGTAGATGTACAGGTACATGAAAATATAGAAGAACTATATGCGAAATATCCTGATCGTCGTTATTTTTATGCTACTACAAAGGCAAAACATGTGCATTCAGATGTGAAATTTGAAATCGGTGATATGCTCGTATTTGGTCCTGAAACTAGAGGTTTACCTGAAAGTTTATTAGAAGGTAATGAGGAAACGTGCATTCGCATTCCTATGGTGGAAGAGGCGCGGTCTTTAAACCTTTCTAATTCTGTGGCTATTATTGCCTATGAGGCTATGCGTCAATTGGATTATCCAGATTTGAAAGAAGTTGGCAATTGGATTAGCCATAAGTAAATAATGTATGATGTTCGTGAGACTTAGCTTTCACAAAGAATAGTGTATGCAATAGGGGGAATGAATATGAATTACGATAAAGCTCATGATTTAGCACACGCAATGCGTGAATCTGAAGAGTATAAAGAGTTGATGCAAGCGCAAGAGGCTGTGAAAGCTGACGCAGAAGCAACTGCATTGGTGCGCACATTTATGGCTCAACAAATGCAATGGGAATATGCTAAGTTATCTGGCGCGCCTGAAGCAGATGATTTGCAAAAGAAACAAGAGGAATTGATGCCTCAAATTCAAGCAAATACGGCAGCTGCTAATTATTTGCAAGCGCAAATGCGTTGGAGCCAAGTATCTAATGATATTTACAAAATCATTAGCGAACCAATCACTGAGGGGATGAAAGTGTTAGATCATGGGGAAAAACAACAACCACAACATTAAGGCTTTACAAACGGCTTTATTAAAAGAATTACCAAGTACACGTGTACGAGAAGAGGAATATTTACGTCATCATACGACATTTAAAATTGGTGGCCCTGCGGACCTATTCGTTGAACCGACTACGATGGCTGAATTGAGCTTTGCTCTTCGCACCATTCACGAGTTCGATGTGCCTGTTACCATTATCGGTTGCGGATCCAATATTCTCGTGAAGGATGGTGGCATTCGCGGTGCTGTTGTATCTGTTCGACATATGACACAAATTATGGACTGCAATGATAACGTATTGTGTATCGGTTCTGGGTATATGTTGAAAGACGCTTCTGAGTTCGCATGGGAAATGGCTTGACCGGCCTAGAGTTTGCCATTGGTATTCCAGGTACATTAGGGGGTGCCGTGTTTATGAATGCTGGTGCTTATGATGGGGAAATGAGCCATGTAGTCACTGCGGTGCGAGCTGTAGATTTTCAAGGCAATATCAAAGAATACGATGCATCGCATTTAGATTTTGGGTATCGTCATAGTGTATTCCATGATAATCATGAGGTTATTGGCGAAGTGATTATGACGCTTAAACCAGGCGATAAAAATGTTATCAAGGCTAGAATGGATGAGCTTACAGAGAAACGCGAGTCCAAACAGCCTTTAGAATTTGCTAGTGCTGGATCCACCTTTAAACGCCCACCAGGGTATTTTGCAGGAACCTTGATTGAACAAACAGGCCTAAAGGGATTATCCGTAGGAGATGCGCAAGTATCCCATAAGCATGCGGGCTTTGTTATTAATACAGGCAGTGCTAGTGCGAAGGATGTACTCGATTTAATTGCCGAAGTACAACGTCGCGTATATGACCAACATGGCGTACATCTTGAACCAGAAGTACGTATGATTGGTGAAGATTAATACAAACTAAATACTCATACAAGATTTCTTATGTGCTGTTACTTTTTTTAAGGAGAATGGATTCATAAGAAATCTTTTTTTATAGTCTTTAAAAGTATATGATAATTATATAGTTAATCTATATTTAGGAGGCGATGATATGAATACTTTGTTGGCCCAGGAGATTCATGATAAAGCGCTAGCATGTGGATATGACAGTTGTGGTATAGTGCCTCTTGATGCACTTGATTTTTATAAAGACCGGTTAACGAAGCGTTTAAAAGATGTACCTGAAAGTGAAGATGTATATGCTCATAGTAAAGACTTTCTAGCATTAAAAGATAATTATCCTTGGGCACAATCTATAGTAGTTTGTACCGAGTATTTTGGAAATTATAAGTTTCCTGTGTCGCTGCAGAAGCGATATGCAAAAGGCTTACTATTATCATTAGCCAATATCCCAGATGGTGTTGAAGCCAAACGAAGACGATCTTTTGAAACGTGGTTGCATAGTAAGAATATCCAATTTATTGGCGGTGAAACAGCAAGGCCTGCAGGCGTTGTTCCTCTACGCCCCGCTTCCGTAGCAGCAGGACTTGGCATTTATAGGAAAAATAATTTCTTTTATGGTCCTAAAGGTTCTAATTATGAATTGGTAGCCTATTTAATAGATAAGTCTTGTGAGTATATTCAGAATCTAGAGATACCACCATGTCCAGATACTTGCGATTTATGTCAGCAAGGGTGTAAAACGAAATCTTTATCTGCACCGTTTACAATGAACCCATTAACCTGTGTATCTTTTATCAATACCTTTGGTGATGGTAATTTGCCAGAAGGTGTGACAGAGGAGATGTTGGAAGAGTGGATAGTGGGGTGTGATAATTGTCAAGATTACTGTCCATTTAACAAAAATCATGATTGGAGTGTCGGACAAGACTATCCAGGGCTAGATGAATTAGAGCCATTGCTACAGCCGGAATATATTTTGAAAGCCTCTGATGAAGAGATTATAGAACAGATGATTCCTAAATTCTGTTTTCATTTAACGAATGAACAAATTCCATTGTTGCGTAAATCTGCTAAGCGCGTGATAGAGCGTAAATAAGTCTTTGGTTTAAGATGAGTCAAAAGTATAATCAAATGTTGAAATTGCCATGATTAGAATAGGCGTCTGTTTTGACTTTTTCTAGAGACTGCGTTATAATTAAGTGTTGCCAATTTTGGGAATATACCTATATAGCGACTTTCACAAGCGTTATATGATATAGAATATACTAAAAGAATTAAAGGGAGGATCTTATGATTCGCGAAAATCTTCGTAATGTAGCGATTATCGCCCACGTTGACCATGGTAAAACTACTTTGGTGGACGCATTATTAAAACAAAGCCATGTGTTCCGTGAAAATGAAAAGGTAGCAGAACGCGTAATGGACTCCAATGATTTGGAACGTGAACGTGGTATTACTATCTTGTCTAAAAACACTGCAGTTATGCATGATGGCATCAAAATCAACATCGTTGATACTCCAGGCCATGCTGACTTCGGCGGTGAAGTAGAACGTGTACTTAACATGGTTGACGGCGTATTGCTTCTCGTAGACGCTTACGAAGGTCCAATGCCTCAAACTAAATATGTTTTGCGTAAAGCATTAGAACAAAAATTGAAACCAATCGTTGTTATCAACAAAATTGACCGTCCTGACCAACGTGTTAAAGAGGTTGAAGATGAAGTTCTTGAATTGTTCATGGAACTTGAAGCTGATGATGACCAACTAGATTTCCCTGTAGTATACGCATCTGCTCGTGCTGGTGTGGCTAAAACTAACTGGGATGACGAAGCTGTAAATATGGAACCATTGTTTGAAACATTGATTAAAGAAATTCCTGCACCACAAGGTGATTTGGAAGGTCCTCTTCAATTCATGGTTACTACACTTGATTACGATAACTTCATCGGTAAAATCGCAGTAGGCCGTATCGTTCGCGGTAAAATGAAAACTAACCAACAAGTAGCTATCATGACTGGTGAAAGCACTCGTAAAGCGAAAATCGGTCGTGTATATACATATAATGGCTTGAACCGTGTTGAAACTGACGAAGCTGAAATGGGCGATATCATTGCATTCGCTGGTATCGACGATATCAATATCGGCGAGACAGTAGCAGATGCTGAAAATCCTGAAGCATTGCCATCCATTTCCATCGACGAACCAACATTGTCCATGGTATTCTCCGTAAATAACTCTCCATTCGCAGGCCGTGAAGGTGAATTCGTTACATCCCGTCACTTACGTGATCGTTTGTTCCGCGAAGTTGAAACTAACGTTTCTATGAAGGTTGAAGAAACTGATTCTGCAGATGCTTTCAAAGTATCTGGCCGTGGCGAATTGCATTTGGCTGTATTGATCGAAACTATGCGTCGTGAAGGTTATGAATTACAAGTAGGTAAACCTCGCGTAATTTTCAAAACTATTAACGACAAATTGTGCGAACCATTAGAAGCATTGACTATCGACGTACCTCAAGAATTCATGGGTACTGTAATGGAAAATCTTGGTCAACGTAAAGCTGAATTGACTAACATGGTTGAGTTAGCTGGTTACCTTCGCATGGAATTCGTAATTCCTGCACGTGGTTTGATCGGTTTCCGTGCACAATTCTTAACAGCTACAAAAGGTAATGGTATCATGAACCATGTATTCCATGGTTATGCACCATACAAAGGCGAAATTCCTTCCCGTACACGCGGTGCCTTGGTAGCATTTGAAAATGGCGAAACTACACCATATGGCTTGAACTCTGTTCAAGATCGCGGTACATTGTTCGTTGGTCCTAACCAAGACGTGTACGCAGGCCAAGTTATCGGTGAAAACACTCGTGAACTTGATATGGATGTTAACCCATGTAAGAAAAACACGTTACTAACATGCGTTCCAGCTCCTCTGATGAAGCAGTTCGCTTGACTCCACCTCGTATCTTCTCCTTAGAACAAGCTCTTGAGTGGATCAACGATGACGAACTTGTTGAAGTAACACCTGAAAGCATTCGTATGCGTAAAACAATCCTTGATCGTGCTGCACGTGCGAAAGCTGCAAAAAATAAAAAATAATATCTATACAAGATATATGAAAACGACACTCCTAGTGAGTGTCGTTTTTGTATTTTTGTAAGGTTTAGGTATTCCTATTTATTATATGCACATGAAAGTTAGATGATAAATTTATCATTTATGATAGATAAGCATAGTAATGCCTATATATATAAAGTATGCATAATAACTTGATTATACGGGTATAGGTATATACGAAACCTCCATAAATTTGTATAATAATAGCAAGTTTGTTGATATAAGTTATTGATTATGGAGGTTTTTATGAATAAGAAATTATTAGCATCCTTATTTGCTGTAGGTTTGGCTGCAGGTTTTGTATGCTCTTCCGTTGACGCTCATGGTGTATTCTTTGCTAACCGTACCGATGAAAAAGTATTAGTTCTTGGTGAAGGCCCGGTAGATAATGCCTATAGTGCAGATATGGTGAAAAACATTACTGGCTATGATGTACAAGGCAAACAAATTCCAGTACAAGTTGTTAAACATGAAAAAAATATAGCTATTGTTCCACCAGCAGATCTTGGTGTTACAGTAACTAATTTTGACTATGGCTACTGGACTAAAACTAAAGATGGCAAAATGATTCATAAACCAATTACAGAAGTACCAGGTGCTGTTAAGAGTACACATGCTATCAAATATGATATTCACTATTGGAATGCACAAGCAAAACCTTTCGTAGATAAAAATGCATTTATCCAAATCATTCCATCTGTTAACCCATTAACACTTAGAAAAGGCGATACTTATGAAATTCAAGTATTGAAAGATGGTAAACCTTATGCAAATGCACCTCTTATTAAAGATTTAGTCAATGATTTGACTGGTGAAGCTAAAGCTGATGAAAACGGTAAAGCTACGGTAGCGGTTACTGCTGATGGCTTAAATGTAGTGGGCGTAGAAGTAGCATTCCCTACACAAAATAAAGGGGAACAAAATAAATACTTTAGTGCATTGTCATTCCTTATTTCTCCTGAAGAATAATAATTAGTATTTTCTAGTACTTACCGAGTGTGTGAGTTAATAAAAGACCTCCTAAGTTGGCCTTAGGGGGTCTTTCTATGTTTTTGAGTGTATATAAACCAGTCTGTTGAGAGTGTAAATTAAGACTGGCTAAGAAAGAAGAGAGAACTTTATGAAATTATATCGTCATGTATCGGCAGTCATGGCTGCTTTAGTGTTAACAGGTTTATCTTATTCTGCTGGGGCTACTGATATTAATGTATCGAGTGATAAAGCAGAAGAATTACTCGGTTTATCCATGGGGTCCCCTACACAAACGCAACCAGAGGTTAAGCATATTGAAGATACATTAACTATTAATGTACATGGTAAAGCTTGACAGATGAAGGGAAAACTAAAAATGTAACAGGTATTTACAATGGATTTGGATCCCAGTTAACGGTAGATAAGGATTTAGTGGTTCGTCTTAAAAATGATGCGCCTGCTTCTAAACGAGAATTGGGTCATTATTATATGAGTGCTGTTTATGCTGGTTACGGTGGGAAGGTGCCACGTCTTAGTAAGGATAATCCAGACCGAGATTTTGGAGATACCAATATTCACGTTAAAGGTAATGTAGATATCGATGCTATCGGCTCTGGTTTACAAGTCAATCAACGAGGTCATATCCTTGTTGATGGAGGCGGTAAGATTATCACTCATCCTGTAGAAACATCTGATACCTATTCTGTAGTAGCAGAAGAAGGGGATGTATATGTTAATGCAGGCGCTGATGGCAAACATCCAGGTACTAAGGACCTAGTTGCTGTTGGCAATGTGGGCCTTATCAATAAGGACTATGGCCGCGATCCAAATCATAATGTTGAACCAACTAATATAGCACTAGCTTTCACAACACCTGACTCTAGCCTTAGTGGTGCTGTTTTGAATGAATATGCTGAAAGCAATAAAAATCCACATAATTCTGGAGCCGATATTTATCTACAAAATGGGGCTACTTGGAATAATGAATGGATTGGCATGGAACGTCCTACTCCTAAAAAAGAACGTCCATCTGGGGATAATGAGGCGTACCTATATAAGGGAAGTAAAGTACGTAATCTCGTAGGTGGAGCAAATCCAACTGCAGCAGGTATCATTCATCCAATCGATGCACATCCAATCACGATTCAAACTATAGTGGTTTTGTGAATGCTGATTACAAAGCAGGTACACCAGCTAGTGAAGAAGGTAAGGGGCAAATCATTATCCAACATGCGGCTGACAATAGCCATGTAACGGTACAAGGGGATAGTGCTAAAAACTTAACCGATGATGCTAGCTATCGTACTGAAATGCAATCTTTGGCTAATAAATTGCAATACACTGGAAATGATAAGAAACTAGCTACCGCAGTTCAAATCAATGAAGGAATTACACGTCCTGCAGCTGTTGCAGAACTTGGTACAGATGCATTTGATGCACAAGGTAATCTCGTTGTAGGTAATACGGCGACTGTTAAACATAATGGTGAATCTTCGTTGGTAAGCGGTACTAAATCCGCTCTTGCATCTACGGCTATGGCATGGCGTAATAATACAAACGATTTACAACGCCGTTTAGGCGACCTTCGTTTAGCTAATACAGATCAAGGTGTATGGGCTAAATACGTTGGTGGTAAATCAAAGATTACAGATGGCGCTGATGCTCGTATGACCTATAATGGTGTACAACTTGGTTACGACCATAAGGTATCGAATGGCTGGATCTTTGGTGGTGCTCTAGATTACAGTACATCTAGCAATTCCTACGACGTTGGCAGTGGGGACGGTAAAATCGGTGGTATTGCGCTATATGGCACAAAACAACATGATGATGGTCGCTATCTAGACATCATCGCTCGTGGAAACCGTTTGTCCAATAATTACAAACTTTACTCTGTAGGTGCACAACGTGTGAACGGTGATTACCACACATTTGGTACATCCTTGAGCGCCGAATACGGTAAACGCATTAAGAAACAAAATGGCTTCTACATCGACCCTAGCGTAGAATTCATCGTAGGTCGTTTGAATGGCGTATCTTATGATGCTAATATTGCCGGTGGTGGCTCCATGCATGTGAAAGCAGACGGCATTAACTCCGCCGTAGGTAGATTAGGTTTTGGTATTGGTAAAGAAACAGAAAAATCTAATATCTTTGCAAAACTTGCATTGGCTCATGAATTCTCTGGTAAGATGAATACAACCTATTCCGCACCTGGCAATCCAACAGTAAAAACGGAACTCGATTTGAAAGATACTTGGCTCGATGCTGAAATAGGCGGTTCCTGGAGCGTTCGCCCTAGTACATACCTATATGGCACATTTACGAAAAACTTTGGTGCTACTATAGATAATACATGGCGTATCGATGCGGGGGTACGACATAATTTCTAATTGAATATATGACTATTTTGTAGGTTTAATTTTAATAGAAGTTTTAGACGGCCATGAATAGTTAACTTTATAGTGCAAAAAACATCGACTAATTCATATGATAGTAGTCGATGTTTTTGTTTATAAGATAAAAGATTTTTATTTTATAATATGATAATTGATTATTTATTAAAAATTACTAGGGCTATATTTTACGGCTATGATATGAACTTCTTTTTCATTATCTTTAACTGCATAAACAATAGTGTAATTTTTATAAAAGAGCTGTCTGTATCCTTTAGTACGATATTGACCAACTTTTCGTAAACTGCCACGTGTGGGATAGACTTCAAGACTTATTATTGTTTGGAATAAATCGTTATATATTTTTAGTGCAGTATTTGGGGATATGAGTTTTTCTTTGATATAGATAAATATATTATGTAGGTCAGCTTCTGCAGCAGGGAAAATTTTGACTTTATAGGTGTCCAAGATACTCCTCCTTTAATTCTGAAAAAAGGGTTCGAGCATCTTTTCCTTGCACATGATTAGCTATATCTGATTCATATTGTGTTATCGCTTTGTCGATTTCGTTAGAGTGTGTTAGTGATTCGTATGCTGCCATACTCATAACAACAAGTTCACCGTATCCGTTTTTGGTAACGAAAACAGGATCATTAGATTCCTTACACATATCCATGATTTTATTTGTATTGCGTAAGTCTTTCATAGGTATTATTCTTGGCATATTTTCACCTCCTAAAATAATCTTAATTATGCCTTTATTATGTCATAATTAGTGCGTTGCAGCAAGGAAATCTATTAATTTAACAAATTCATATTTCTATGCTAATATATAAAAACTAGAATTTATAAAACTTCTTAAGTAAGAATTAGGAGGCTACAATATGAAAGTTTTAATCGTAAATGGTAGTAGCCATGTAAATGGCACGACTATGCAAGCTATACAAGAGGTACAAAAGGTATTTAGTGATGCTAATGTAGATACAGAGGTCATTCAACTTGGCAATAAACCTATTCGTGATTGTATTCAATGTGGATATTGTTTTGAACATGGTGAATGTGTATTTAAAGATGATGATGTAAATGCATTCGTAGAAAAAGCGAAAGATGCAGATGGTTTTATCTTTGCCACACCTGTATATTATGCACATCCAAGTGGTCGTATTTTATCCTTTTTAGATCGTGTATTTTTCAGTGCAGAAAATGTAACACCAAATCCATTTGCCTTTAAACCAGGTGCATCCATTGCGGTAGCTCGTCGTGGTGGTACAACCGCATCCTTTGATGTACTCAATAAATACTTTGGTATTTCTCAAATGCCAATTGCAGGCTCTACATATTGGAATATTAGCCACGGCCTAGTAGCAGAGGATGCTAAGCAAGATGGAGAAGGCATGCAAACCATGCGTAACTTGGCTCGTAATATGATTTGGATGATGCGTAGCTTTGCGGTAGCCAAGGAGCAAGGTGTGCCATATCCAGATACAGAGAAAAATGTATCTACGAACTTTGTACGTTAATACCTTAGCGCTTGGTGAGGTACTATAGGAGTTATGATGGTTAAAATTTATTCATTTGTCATGGTAATATTTGTCGTTCAACTATGGCTGAGTTTTATATGAAGCATATCGTTAACGAGGCAGGTTTGACTGATTCTATTTATATCGAATCTGCTGCCACATCTCGTGAGGAGATTGGAAATGATACCCATTATGGGACTAAACAAAAATTAGATGAAATGGGTATTCCTTATACTCGTCGTAAGGCTCGCCAAGTGACTGTAGATGATTACCATACATTTGATTACCTCATCATCATGGATGAAAATAATGCACGAAACTTACGTCGTATTATCGGTGATGATGTGGATCATAAGGTGCATAAGGCTATGACCTTTGTTGGTGAAAGCCGAGATGTAAAGGATCCTTGGTATACGGGAAACTTTGACGAAACCTATGATGATGTCAGTCGTAGCTGTGATGCACTCTTACAGATCATTAAAAAGAATATGTAAAATAATACGCCTCTATTATTATTTCATCGATTAGCTAATGATAGGGGCGTATGTTATATGACCATATGCTAATATACTTTATACTATCGAAGCATGCTGTAATATGGTATAATTCTTTAGTACACATGCGCCTATAGCTCAGGGGATAGAGCGCCGGTCTCCGGAACCGGGTGCGCAGGTTCGAATCCTGCTAGGCGCACCAATAGCAAACGGCTTCTCGAAATTTCGAGAAGCCGTTTTTGTATGTTACTATCTATATTTATTACACTGGATTCCTCTGGATCTAAATTCTTTCATGAGTATGTCTATTGATTTATCAATAATTTCTTCGTTAGATATATATACCATTTTTTTGTAATAGACAGTACCATCAAACTCTATCCAACGACTTGTTTTACCATTTATTTTGCAAATCTTCATTCTACCGGCCCAGCTATCCATGCTGCGGAATTTTTTGCCTTTAGAGAAACGCACTTCGCGAATATCTTTTAAATTATATGTTCTTCTTACTAATCCAATGCCTATAGAGACTTGATCATCTTTAAAATAGAGGAGTTTATAACGTTCTTCAGGCGGCATGGATTTAATCATAGATAAGTTATAAGTAGCAAATGTCACGGCAATAGCAACTAATACAAACATTAGGATTAGTATATAGGTTCCCATACTTTCAAGTCCTCCTTTTCTTTATTATAATAAATATAAGTGGTGTACGAAATAATTTTTATCGTTAACATTGAAGCGATATTTGTATGTATTAATAGGAGAGAAATGAATGGACACACATGCACGAACCGCAAAATGGAGCAAAGGCGTACTCAAAATCTAAGTACGGCTCATTCTCAAGCAGGGCGAGCAGGTGGTACGATAGCTAGTTTGACTCATATGTTAACAGTGTTAGCCGTGATGTTAATACCTACAATGGCAGTATTCTACATTATTAAAAAGCCTTTACTCAAAAGAGAAACTAAAAAATTAGTAGAAGAGAAATTAGCGGCTACTCCTAGCACTGATGATGTACTGATATCAGTGTATTGGGAATTTTCTAATCAAGAGTATATGAGTAATGATGCTTTCACTTTGGATATCATCAATTATATAGAGGATAATAAAGCAAATTGGAATCCTAATGGCATCGCTATTAATAGTCGTAAGGTATGCATCGTTTATGAAGCTTTTATTACGGGGGTTGAGCAGCTTAGAAGCAATGAAACTGTTATAGATATGAGTTATTTAGACGAAGAATGTCGTATTGATGGAGTATTTCAAACTGATATTAAAGTGTATCTAACTGCAGATAATGGAAATACTTTACCAATGTAGAACTATTAAGAAAGATTCACAATCAACTTGCCTATAAAGATTTAGGAAATAATGAATTTTTAGAGGGTTTAGAATATATTGAAACTGATGGCGAAACTTCAATATATCGGCTTATAACAGGTTCATAAAATGTATTCTATAGTTTGCACTTCATGAATAAAATTTCATATCAGTTATATATTTGATATGGTATAATGTTACCAAATTATTTATGTTGTTCATGTTAGTTTGGTTTTCATTATAGTATTACAGAAATGGAGAGAGGATTATATGAGTTCATTAATATTTCTGCTGATATTAGCATTGGTAATTTTCTTTATTAAGCAATATAATACATTGCAAAAATTAACTGTAGAGATTAAAGAAGCTCGCGCTAATATTATCGTAGCCTATGAGAAAAAGGTAGCTATTATCAATCAATACTCTGGTTTAGTTGATGAATATGGCGATTATGAGAAATCTATTCAATTAAAGGTGTCTGATAATTTCTTGGAAATGGCACGTGCAACGGCTAAGGCTGTTCAAAATATTACGGCGTTAGCTAATCAATTCCCAGAGTTAAAAGCAGATAGTCAATATGGTAAATTTTTAGAAGCGATTAGTGAAAATGAAACTTTCATTTCTAATAAACGGGAAATCTATAACTTCCAAGTTAAAGAGTACAATAGTGCTATCGCTCAAATTCCAATGGTATTCGTAGCTGCTATGTTGGGCTTTAAACAAGCGCCATTCTTTGATCCTAAGAATGAAGAAGCTCTTGCAGCATTCAGCGGTGCAGATCCTGAGGCTATCAAAAACTTAGCTAAAGAAGGTACTGATAAACTTAGAGATACATTCGATAAGAAACCTGCTGAATTTAAACCTCAAGATAAACCTGAACAATCTGAACAACCAACTAGTGTAGAAGAATTAGAGCAACAAGTTTTAAAACAAAATGAGCTTGGTAAATCTGTAGATACAGAAGAAACTAAGCAAGATGATAAAAAATAATTTATCTAACTATAAGGGACTATACCTTATGCAAATATATTGCATGTGGGTATAGTCCCTTTTAATGATTATTGGAAAATAATGAAATATATTGTTTTCTAATCATTAAAATAGTACAATGTAATTAGATTAGATTAGATTAGATTAGAAAGGAGGTTTTTATGTATAAGGAATCGGAAATAATAGAATTAAAAAGAGAATATACAGCGGATATTCGTAAGGAGATTATTGCCTTTGCTAATACTAATGGTGGTACTATTTATGTTGGTATTGATGATAATGGCGATATTTAGGTATAGATGATTGTGATGCTCTTATGTTGAAAATAGGTAATTTAGTGCGAGATTCCATTAAGCCAGATATTACTGCATTTATTCATTACGATAATTTGGTAGAGCATGATAAAAATATATTAAAAATTACAGTCCAACGTGGCACGTTAAGACCTTATTATATTCATAGTAAGGGATTAAAACCTAGTGGTGTATATGTGCGACAAGGTTTCGCTTCTGTGCCAGCTAGTGATATGTTAATTAAGGATATGATTCGCGATACTGACGGAGATAGTTACGAAAGTGCTAGATCCTTACAACAAAAATTAACATTTAAACGGTTAAAACGTGAATTTGATGGTAAATCAATAGCCTTTAATGATCCGCAAAAAAGAACCTTAGGCATTACTGAATTTGATGATATTTATACCAATCTGGGGTTACTATTGTCTGATCAATGTCCTCATGAGTTGAAAATTGCAGTATTTCAGGGAACCAATGGATATATTTTTAGAGATAGGCGTGAAATCAGAGGGGCCTTATTAGATCAATTATATGAAGCATACGAGTATATAGATAATCGAAATGCAGTTAAAGCCACTATTGAAGGGCTTCATAGAAAGGATAAACGAGATTATCCACAGATTGCTATTCGTGAAGCATTATTAAATATGCTAGTTCATAGAGATTATTCGTATATGGCTAGTCCAACCATAGGTATATATGATAATCGTATTGAGTTTACATCGCTTGGCGGTTTGCCACCTAGAACTAGTTTAGACGATATTTTATTAGATGGGTTTTCATTGTGCCGGAATCCCAAATTAGCTAATGTATTTTATCGGTTAGAATTAATTGAAGCCTATGGGACGGGCTTACAAAAAATTATGGATGCCTATAAAAATAAAACAGTTAAACCTCAAATTATTGTGACTACTAATGCATTTAAATTAATATTACCAAATTGCAATATCGATGAGCCTATATCTGAACATAATGTACCTAAAATTAGCTATCAGCAAGAAGAGCAGATCATTAATCTAGTTCGTGATTGTGGAAGCATCAAACGGAGTGATGTTGATACAGAATTAAAAGTAGCACAGGCCACGAGCGGTAGAGTGTTACGACGATTAGTGGAGAAGGGGCGACTTAAACAGATTGGCAAGGGACGTTCTATACGATATATTTATCCGATACAATGTAAATATATAGAATAGAATATTCGATACTTTAGATAATATATGTAAATGTGACTATAGTAACACAAATTTTATTGAGAATAATATACAATAAAAATATAATATCCATATACAAAATCTGAACTGCCCATTTGGAACGATAGGGCCATATGGATATTGTGTTAACTATATTTACAGTCAAATATACAGTATCATAGTAGAGGATATAATATGAATAATACAATACAAGAAGTATCCGTTGATCTCCATGATTGGCGCGATGAACAAGCGGCCTGGAATAATCGGTCAAAATTTTTCGTGGAACTACATAATCGAGCAGATCGTAAGGCACAGGTAACTGACTTTCTCTCATTTTTAAAGGACGAACATCTATTACCTCCAAATGGTGGGACTGCCCTCGATATTGGTTGTGGTGTCGGCGATTACGCACTTGGATTAGCTAGAGAAGGCTATAAAACTACGGGCATTGATTTATCCGATGGTATGATTCATGGTGCAAAACAACTGGCAGATACAGAAGGCCTTGATGTGAGTCTATATATTGCACCGTGGTCTGAAGAAACTAGACAAAGGTTAGGTTGGAATAAAACCTTTGATTTGGCATATAGTATTTTCTGTCCTATCATGTTTGATGTAGAGAATATACGTGCCATGCACAATGCAAGCCATGATACTTGTCTCTGGATTGCGTTTAGTGAACGTATGGATGAAACGGTAGATATGTTGTCCGAACATTTCTTCGGACGAGATTCATTTCCGTGGGCTGGTAAACTGAAAGAATGTTTAGATGCTATTCATGAGATAGGTCATAATGTGAAAGTTACCTACAAAACAGTTCCTGAAACAGAGGTTATGAGCCTTGATAAAGCGGTAGATTATTTTACGTTGCGCCTTCACAATAATGAGTGGGGCACCATAGAAGATATGAAGCGAGAAATTAGACAACTCATTGAACCCCGTACTATAGATGGTAAAATTCATAATAAAACAGTGGATACGGTTGCATGGGTATCGTGGTCGGTTAAGTAGGAGGTATTATGACAGTAGAAGAAAAGCGTCAATTAGAACTCAAAACGATGCGTCAAATCATTGGCATCTATTGTCATGACAAACATCATACGCCGAAGGGCCAACTATGCGAAGATTGTGAACAGGTGTGGCAGTATGCACAGCATCGCATCGATGTATGCCCACATATGGAGCATAAGACGTTCTGTAGCGTATGCAAAACACATTGTTATGCGCCGACCTACCGTGAAAAAATCCGTGAAATCATGCGCTATGGTGGTCCGCGGATGCTACTACATTCTCCAATTCAGGTTATTCGTCATATGTATTTAGAATGGAAAGACAAAAAAAGTATTAATACTAAGGCATAATAAAATGCACCCCTAACATTAGATTGTATGTTAGAGGTGCATTTTTATTGGTTATATAGTTTTTATGCAAGCGCTTTGTCGAATACAGCCTTGATGTATGCCTTAGTTTGGTCATAGCTTTCACCAGGTTGTGCTTCGTATTGTTTATCAGTACCGAACCAAAGGTTAGGGTAGTATTCATATGGATGCGTCTTGAATAATTCGTGAGCATCTTGATCCTCAACCCAGTCGATTTTGATATTTTTATATGCAGGATTTTCTGCTTGTAATTCTTCGATTGCACGGAATGCGTTATGGCAATAAGGGCAACCGTTTAAGTGGAAACCTAAAATTTCTTTCATAGTATTCAGTCCTTTCAGAAAATACGACTAAATTTAGTGATTTATTGAGTTATTTCATACTCACATCAACTAAGATATGATATATTAAAAAGTATATCATAAATAACAATAATATTCAATTTTTTAGATATAATCTACTAGAATTTGTAGGTTGGTATATAGGAGGATGGCTATGATTTCAGGTGCCGCATATGTGGTGAAAGCATTGCAAGAGGAGAATGTTGAGATTTTATTCAACTATCCTGGGGCAGCAACCATCGATATTATGGATGAATTATACAAACAAGACCAGGTGAAAGTAATTTTACCTCGCCATGAGCAAGCATTAGCACATGCTGCTGATGGTTATGCACGCAGTACTGGTAAGGTTGGCGTTTGCATGGTTACTTCTGGCCCAGGTGCGACAAATCTTGTTACCGGTATTGCTACAGCCTACTCAGATAGTGTACCTATGGTGTGTATTACAGGCCAAGTTGATTTGGCGTTGATGGGAAATGATGCATTCCAAGAAGTAGATACGGTCGGCATTGTTCGTAATGTAAGTAAATATGCTGTTACCGTTCGTGACCGCAAGGATTTGGGGCGTATTTTGAAAGAAGCTTTTTACATTGCTCGTACAGGCCGACCAGGTCCTGTTGTCGTAGATATTCCGAAGAATATCCAAAAAGCGATGGGCTCTGATGTATACCCTGATGAAGTTAACATCCGTGGTTATAAGCCAAATACGACAGTTCACATTGGTCAGGTAAAAAAAGCATGCTCTGTTATTGCTAAAGCTAAACGTCCTTTATTCTTATTAGGTGGTGGTATTAGCATCAGTGGTGCCAATGAATTGATGACACAGCTGGTAGATAAAACGGGTATCCCTGTAGTCACTACCTTGATGGGGAAAGGTGCTATTAGTTCACGTCATCCATTGTACTTAGGCAATGTAGGCATTCACGGTGGCTATGCACCGAATGTGGCCATTACCGATTGTGATGTGATGATCTCCATTGGTACTCGTTTCAATGACCGTATTACCGGCAAATTGAGTACATTTGCACAAAACTGCAAAATTGTACATATTGATGTAGATGCTGCATCTATCTCTAAAAATATTAAGGTAGATATTCCAATCGTGGCGGATGCAAAACTAGCGATTGAAGCTCTATTAGAATATATTGAACCTCACGACTTAGGCGATTGGCCAGCTCAATTGCAACAGTTAAAAGAAGAGCGCCCTGTTACGCAAGCTGGTGAAGAAGGTCTTACGCCTCAAAATATTATCGACTACATTAATAATCATTATGATCGTCCAGTGGTGACAACCGATGTAGGTCAAAACCAATTGTGGACTACGCAATTCCTCGAAATTGAAGGCAATCATCAATTGTTGACATCCGGTGGTTTAGGTACGATGGGTTATGGATTCCCTGCGGCTATTGGTGCTCAATTTGGCAATCCTACAAAACGCGTATTCGCCATTTGTGGGGATGGGGGCGTGCAAATGAATATTCAAGAATTTGCAACAGCTATGCATTACCATTTGCCTGTGACCTTGGTTGTCATCAACAATGGCTATCTTGGCAATGTACGTCAGTGGCAACAATTATTCTACGATAAACGCTATGCATGTACTAATTTATTGATGGATGAAAGCGCTATTGTCACTCGAGATATGATTGATAACGATGAATTTGAATATGTACCAGACTTTGTGAAATTAGCAGAAGCCTATGGTGCACAAGGTATACGTGTTACAAAGTTGAAGAACTAGAAGAGGCCTTTACAAAAGCGGATGCTTTCAAAAAAGGACCAACACTTATTGAATGTATCGTTCCAACAGAGTTAAATGTATTACCAATGGTACCAGCAGGTAAATCATTGAGCGACATGTTATTAAAGGATAAAAAATAGGAGGGGCTATGGAATTACATTTAGAAAAACGCTGCATTTCAGCATATGTAGAAAACCAAATCGGCGTATTGGCCAAAATTTCAGGCCTCTTCGCTGGTAAAAACTATAACCTTGATACGTTGACAGTCGGTGAAACAGAAGACCCTACCATGTCACGTATGACCATAGAACTCACCTGCGATGATTTGACATATGAACAAATCATTAAGCAACTTAACCGCAGTGTTGAGGTTATTAAGGTCATCGATTTTACAGACATGCCTATTACAAAAAAAGAATTACTATTCATCAAGATTAATAGCTGTAAAGAATCGGACAAACAAGAAATATTTCGCATTGCAGAAACCTTTGACCTTAAGGTTATCGACTACAATCGAAAATCCGTACTTGTACAATGCGTAAAGACCGTGTCTAAGAATAATGATATGATTGCCTTGTTTAAAGATATGTTCGTTAATCGCATCGAAGTCGTTCGTGGTGGTAGTGTCGCTATAGAGGCATTGGCGACTCCGGATCGCTAGTGACATATAGACCTAGAGTATTCAGGTTGAGTAGCCCATACTTGCTCGCTCCACCGGCCGGGTCTGACTTCGCCCTTCGGGCTTCGCAGGGCCAAAGTCGCTCGCGAGCACGGACTACTCAACACTCTCTTCCTTTCGGTTTATTACTGTCACTAAGCGAGCCGAAGTCTATGGACAGGAGAAATCGGGGATGCGGATATATGGTATAATAAATATCGAATGTATTAAATATATTAAATATAAAGACCTTGCTTTAATTTAGACAAGGTCTTTTTTATCAGGAGGAAATATGAGTTTACTTGATGATATTTTGAAACATAATAAGGAATATGTAGAGGATCAAAATACAGGATATGTTGATGTAGATACAAAATGCAGTAAGATGCCGAGCCGTCAGATGGCGATTGTAACGTGTATGGATACGCGCCTTGTGAATTTCTTAGAGGATTCCATGGATATTGGTCGAGGTGAGGCTAAGATTGTTAAGACTGCAGGTAACTGTATTACAGGGCCTTTTGATGGTGTTGTTCGTAGTTTGTTGGTTTGCATTTATGAGTTAGGTGTTAACGAAATCTTTATCATCGGTCATCATGAATGCGGTATGGCTAAAACAACAGCTAAAAACTTAACAGAAAAAATGTCAGCTCGTGGTATTGCACCAGAAGCGATTCATATGGTGAAAAAGGAAATGGAACACTGGGCGGATGGGTTTACACATCCTGCTGAAAATGTAGAGGAAACAGTGGACGAATTGCGTATGAATCCTTTGATTCCAAAAGACGTACCTGTTCATGGTCTTATTTTCCATCCTAGAACTGGTGAAATTGAGGTCATCGTTAATGGCTATACACAAATGAAACAATATTACGAAAAATAGTAGCTTAATTCTTTTATAGAGGTATTGTGCATTGAGTAATATAGATAGATTAGATACATTTGAGGTAGCCTGTGATATCTATTTACCTAATGAATGGAACATACCGCAATTAAATATGTTGGGATGTATTTCTGCTAGATATAGAAAAGTAGATGTTCAAGCATTTTATGAGAAAAAATAGATTAGTAAAAATGACTGTAGCTATTGTAGCACTAGCTGCTTTAGTTACTGGAGGCTATATATATAAAGATGCTATACAAAGTCGAATCGCTCGAACGGTAGCTGTTGTAAGTGGCCAAGAGATAAAACCGCTCCTTGATTCTGAAAGCCGTTATATTCGCCAAATCGTAGCAAAGGATAATAGCATGAGCCGAACCATTATGTGGCAATCGGATAGTAGCGAACCTGATGCGGTTATTGAGTATCGCCTAGTTGGTAGAGATGATATTAGGACATTATCGGCTACGGATACCGCTTTCACAGATGATGGTAGTACGACGTATATTCATGAGGGGACAATTACAGATTTAACACCTGATACTAAATATGAATATCGCGTTGGTTATAGTACAGACCGCCGTAGTGATTGGTATTCCTTTGAAACGGCAGGTGCTGGTGAGTATGAGGTTCTCATCTATCCAGATTCTCAATCTAGCGATTATTCTGGGTGGGAACAAATTGTAAAGAATTCTGCTGATAGGAATCCAAATGCGGCCTTGTATATCAGCATGGGTGACCTCGTAGATAATGGTGAACAGGCCTATCAATGGCGGACGTGGCTCGATTCCATTAAGCCGTTGAGTGCACGTATTCCTTTGGCCCCTACACTAGGTAATCACGAGATGTATACCTTAGATTGGAAGATGCGTGAGCCTCGTGCCTATTTGAACTATTTTGATGTACCGAGTAATGGTAATGTCACATTCAATCGTAGGTATTATTCCTATGATTATGGCGATGTCCATTATGTTGTGTTAGATACGCAGTTATATGAAAGTACTCATGAGGATAATCACGATACACATCACCCTGATTTATACGATGTACAGGTGCAGTGGCTACGACAAGATTTAGCGTCGAATACGAAGAAATGGACCGTAGTCCTCATGCACCGCGATCCATTTCAATATGCCTTTGATCGACCTGGCGCTAGCCGCGCAGCAGGATTTGATGAAGAGGGTGTATTATTCATGCCTATCTTCGATGAGTTTCATGTAGATTTAGTCTTATCCGCTCATCTACATTCTTATCGTAATCGTGGCCATGTACGAAACTTTGACCGCGATGCATCGGGGCCTTTATACATTCTTACCGGTATAGCAGGGGATGCGCGGCGCCCTAAGTGGAAACAACATCCCCTCGATGTATATGTAATACCAGATCGAGAGGTAAGTAATTATATGACTATGACGGTTACACCAAATCGATTAGTTGTAAGAGCCTTCTTGGCTGATGGTACACAGGTAGATGAGTCTGTCATTGAAAAATAAATGGAGCTGTAGTAGTATGCGTTACATCAACGCATGCTATTACAGCTTTTTTTATACTTAGAAATTCATATAATTTATAGCTTATAGTTCTATGATTAAAATTAATGCATAGCATAACAAATAAAAATACAAAATATATGTATAAAACTTGAATAATATAAGTGATAGTATTATAATACGTACATAGGTTATAAAAATACACATTAAATGTATAAAATATACATGGTGTGTATAAAGGAGATAACGTCATGAATACATTACAAGATTTAATAAAAAAATATGCAGCACAATATAAAGAACAAGTTATAGCATGGCGTCGACATATTCATAGTCATCCAGAATTATCTGGTCAAGAAAAAGAAACATCTTTATTTATTCAAAAGACTCTTGGAGAACTAGGGATTCCATTTGTCAATGATGTTTCAGATTATGCAGTTATCGGTGAAATACAGGGCGCTCACACAGGCCCTGTTATTGCGTTACGGGCGGATATTGATGCATTGCCAATCCATGAAGAGACGGGACTACCTTTTGCATCACAAAACGAAGGTGTTATGCATGCTTGCGGACACGATGGACATATATCGATTTTGCTTGGTGCGGCAGCTGTGTTGCAATCTATTAAAGATGAATTGTACGGTGCCGTTAAACTCGTATTCCAACCTTCTGAAGAAGAGGCGTTATTTCCTGGTGCACAAGGCATTGTGGACAGCGGTATCCTAGATGATGTAGATGAAATTTTTGGACTTCATGTATGGCCTCAATTGCCGGTAGGCACGGTAGGCCTTAAGAAAGGTCATCTTATGGCGGCATCTGATCAGTTTTTCGTGCACATCCACGGTAAATCTACGCATGGTGCAGAACCTCACAATGGTATCGATGCCATCGTGGCTGCGGCCAACTGGATTGTTAATGTAGAATCCATGGTGGCCCGTGAGACGAATCCAATGGAAAATCTCGTATGCACCATTGGGGTAATCAACGGTGGTGACCGCTATAATGTAGGTTGCGGCGATGTATACCTCGAAGGGACTTGTCGTACCTACGAACCAGCGAAACGTGACTATATTGAACGTCGTTTAGGTGAAAGCTTACAAGCTTTGGATATGATGTACAAAACAAAGAGTACCTTAGATTATAAACGTGGTCATGGAGCAACAATTAATGACCCAGATGCCATCGACTATGCTACATCGATTGTAGAAAAATACCTTGGCAAGGACGCCGTAGTACATCCAGAACATCCGTCTATGGCGGCAGAAGATTTTTCTGCATACTTACACAAAATCAAAGGCGCTTTTCTTTGGTTGGGAACTGGTTTTGAAGGCAATCCAGCACTTCATAATGCAGGGTTTACCATTGATGAAAAGATTTTAGAATCCGGTATTACCATGATGGCGGCACTAGCTGCAGAATATTTACAACCGAAAGAGTAGCTTTCACAAATAACAAAAATAAAATTGTATAAATATATACCGTATAGATTGAAGGAGTTATCATGAAAAGTTTACATAATAAATCATTTAAGACAATGCTAGATTACACACCAGAAGAAATTAAATATTACTTAGATCTAGCTGCTAAATTAAAGGCAGATAAAAAAGCGGGCACAGAAATCAAAACGATGGAAGGCAAAAATTTCGTACTCATTTTTGAAAAGGATTCTACGAGAACACGGTGTGCCTTTGAAGTAGGGGCAGCAGACCAAGGGGCGCATACGACATACCTTGGTCCTACAGGATCTCAAATGAATAAAAAAGAATCTTTAAAGGATACGGCGCGTGTTCTTGGTTCCATGTATGATGCCATTGAATTCCGTGGCTTTGACCAAGAAGACGTGGATACATTGGAACAATATTCAGGCATGCCTGTATGGAATGGCCTAACCGATATGGATCATCCTACACAAACATTGGCTAATTTCCTTACATTGCAAGAAAATATCGATAAACCATTGAACGAAATTTCCTATGCTTATGTAGGCCATGGTCAATCCAATATGTGTAACGCTTTGATGAGCGGCGCCGTGAAAATGGGGATGGATTTCCGTCTCATCGGTCCTAAACAATTCTGGCCAGCTGGTCCATTCTACGAAGAGTGCTTAAAGGTAGCAAAGGAAACTGGCGCTACGATTACATGCACAGATAATGTGGCAGAAGGCGTGAAAGGCCTTGATGTAATTTACACAGGCGTATGGGTAACGATGGGCGATACTTACGATATGTGGGAAGAACGGATTAACCTCTTTAAACCATTCCAAATCAACGCAGATATGATGGCTTTAACAGGCAATCCAAATACGAAATTCTGTCACTGCTTGCTGCATTCCACAATACAGAAACACAAGTTGGCAAAGATATCTTTGAACGATTCGGCATGAATGGTATCGAAGTCACAGAGGATGTATTTGAAGGTCCAAACTCCTTGGCATTCCAAGAAGCAGAAAATCGCTTGCACACCATTAAGGCGGTTATGGTTGCTACATTTGGCGACTATCCAATGAAATAATAGGTAGAATACAGATGACGGGAGAGGTCATCTAGCACGTATAGTAAAGAAGGTTATCATATGAATCCATATAAGGTATTTATCGTAGGTCACGAAGGAACGACGGGCCTTAGAATTCACGAACGGCTATCCGGTCGGAAGGATATTACATTATTATCCATTTCCGATGAGGACCGTAAAAATATTGATGTTATTGCGAGCATTGCAAAGGACGCGGATATCGTGTTCTTGTGCTTGCCTGATGCGGCCTCCAAAGAGGTGGTGGCTGCTATTGGCGATTATCCTTGCAAGATTATTGACACATCCACAGCATTTAGAACGGCTGATGATTGGGCCTATGGCTTTCCTGAACTTGGTGAAAGCTATAAAAACGATATTAAAACGAAACAACATATCGCAAATCCTGGCTGTCATGCAAGTGGCATGATTGCTTGCATTGCACCTCTTGTGAAAGCAGGCATTGCTCCAGCAGATTATCCTTTCACCATTACATCCCTCACTGGTTATAGTGGTGGCGGTAAGAAGATGATTGGTCAATACGAATCGGAGCCAAAGGATTATTTCCTTTACGCACCACGTCAATATGGCCTTAGTCAACAACATAAACATTTGCCAGAAGTAACCCATGTATGTGGCCTTACAGAAGCGCCAATATTCATGCCTATCGTAGACGATTACTACAGCGGTATGGAGGTCAGTGTTGGCCTACATACACGTCTACTAGCAAAACCTGTTACTGTAGAAGATGTGCATGCTGCACTCGTAGATTTCTATAAGGATAGCACCATCGTCAAGGTAGCACCACTTAACTTAGAAGAAGACAATAAACAATTGTTAAATGCTAATAAACTAAGCAATACGGATGGCATGGTCATATCTGTTACTGGCAATAATGACCGCATGGTCGTTCACGCTATTTTTGATAATTTAGGTAAGGGCGCTTCTGGTGCAGCCGTACAATGTATGAACATCGCACTTGGATTGCCAGAAGAAACGGGGCTTTCACTATGAACAGTGTAACAAATGCAATGCGGGCGCACATCTTAACAGCGGCCGTTCCATATATTAAACAATATACAGATAAATACGTAGTCGTAAAATACGGCGGCAATGCCATGACGGATCCGGAACTTAAAAATCTGTTATGAATGATTTGCTACTACTTCAATTGGTAGGTGTGAAAGTAGTCCTCGTTCACGGCGGTGGTCCAGATATTAATAGCACCTTAAAGGCTATGAATATTGAATCGAAATTCAGTAATGGTTTGCGCGTTACCGACAAAGAAACGATGAATGTAGTACAAATGGTGCTTGCTGGCAAGGTCAATAAAGGCCTCGTAGCAGACCTCATCAGCTTTGGTGGCCGTGCTATCGGCCTTTGTGGCGTCGATGGTGAACTCATTCAAGTACACAAGAAATGAAGAACTTGGCTATGTAGGTGAAGTCGATACAATCGATCCAAAGGTTATCGACGATGTCATCAGTAAGGGATATATTCCGGTTATTTCTTCCGTTGGTTGTGACGCGGAAGGCAATGTATATAATGTCAATGCCGATACAGCAGCTGCAAAGATTGCAGGTGCCCTCAATGCGGAAACCATGGTGGCCATGACGAATATCGATGGCGTACTACGGGATGTAAATGATCCTAATTCCCTTATTTCAAAGATTACCATTGCTGAAGCAGAGCAACTAAAAAAAGAAGGCGTTATCGCTGGCGGTATGATACCAAAGGTAGATTGCTGTTTAGAGGCTATCCACGCAGGGGCTCAAAAGGTTTTCATCATTAACGGCGAAATTCCACATGCCATCCTCATCGAACTATTAACCGATGAAGGTCTTGGCACAATGTTTGTAAAGTAATATAGTAGATATAACGATGGTAACATCATTTGCCATCGTTACATTGCGTATAGATAGACGGCGGCTAGGCCGTACGTTTGGAGGATATGATGAGTAAGACACAAGATTTTGAACAACAAGATAAAGAGTATATAGCCAATACGTATGGCCGGTTTAACGTTTGCTTTGAAAAAGGCAAAGGTTCCTTGTTATGGGATGTAGAAGGTAAAGAATATATCGACCTTGGTTCTGGTATCGGTGTTACAGCTTTTGGTGTAGATGATGATGAATGGTCTAAGGCTGTAATTGCACAAACACATGCATTAAACCATATTTCTAATCTATATTATTCCGTACCACAAATTAAATTGGCTGAATTATTATGTAAACGGACTGGCATGAAAAAGGTATTCTTCTGTAACTCTGGGGCAGAATCCAACGAATGTGCCATCAAGGCGGCTCGTAAGTATAGCCATGATAAATACGGTGATGGCCGTAATGTTATCGTTACACTCGTTAATAGCTTCCATGGCCGTACGGTAACAACCTTGTCCGCTACAGGTCAAGATGTGTTCCATCAACATTTCTTCCCATTCACAGAAGGGTTCGTTCATACGCCTGCTAATGATATTGATGCGGCTTTAAAAGTCCTAGCCAATCCAGCAGTTTGCGCTATCATGATGGAACCTATTCAAGGTGAAGGCGGCGTTATGCCTCTCGATAAGGAATTCGTTCAAGCGGTTACAAAATATGCTCATGAACACGATCAACTCGTGCTTATCGACGAAGTGCAAACAGGTAATGGCCGGACTGGTACTCTATATGCATATGAGCAATTTGGCATCAAACCAGATATCGTATCTACTGCTAAGGGCTTAGCCGGTGGCTTGCCTATGGGTGCTACTTTATTCAATGAAAAAACACAATTCGTATTAACAGCAGGCGCGCATGCTACTACATTTGGCGGTAACCCAATTTGTGCCGCTGCAGGTTGCACTATCATTGAACGGTTAACACCAGAATTCTTGGCTACTGTGAAAGCTAAGGGCGATTACGTAAAACATGCCTTAGAAGGTAAACCAGGTGTTGTCGGCGTTAGCGGTATGGGTCTTATGATTGGTATCGAAACAACAGTAGATCCTAAAGACGTTATTGCTAAATGTCTAGAAAAGGGCGTAGTATGTTTATCTGCTAAAAACAAGGTTCGTTTGTTGCCAGCCCTTAATATTCCTCAAGAACAACTAGAAAAAGCTATTACTATCTTGGCAGATGTAATCGGTGAATTGGCTAGCAAATAGTCTTAGATTGATAGATTCATTCGTTTTGTATGAATGATTAATAAATATATAGATAAAATCCGATGAATATGTAGACTTTATATTCTATTCGTGATAACCTAGAATAAATAGTCTATATTGGAGGAGTAAATATGAATACAGAATCCTTACGTAATGATGTATTGGTTCCTGCTGTGGCTAAAACATTAGACATTGCAGCAAAAGCAAAACCAACAAAAGATGAGCTCTGCACAACTGCAAAAATTACAGCAGCTGTAGCGGTAGCGACTGCTGTTGTATCCTTGGCGGTACAAGCAGTATTGCGCAATCGATAAGAGAAGCATAAAGAAAACGACATGGCATTGCCTGTCGTTTTCTTTTACATTTACCCTGTTATTCCCATAAATATGGGGATTTCCAGTATATTTTGTTAATCTGTGCTAAAAGCTAAGGAGGCGATATCATGCATAGTCGCGATTTAATTGAACAATATAAAACCTATGTACAAGATTGGCGTAGGTACTTTCATAAACATCCAGAACTCAGTAATGAAGAGTTCGAAACAACTAAAACACTAGCCAAAGAACTAGAGTCCATGGGCGTAGAGGTTCATGTAGATACAGAACGTGGAACTGGTCTCATCGGCATTATCCATGGTGCTAAGCCTGGTAAAGCGATTGCCCTTCGTGCAGATATCGATGCCTTGCCTGTACAGGAACATAATACATTTGATTTTAAATCCGATGTAGATGGCAAGATGCATGCCTGTGGTCATGACGGCCATATGGCGATATTACTCGGTGCGGCGAAGATGCTTACTGCTATGAAAGACCGTATCGAAGGTGACGTATATCTTGCCTTTCAACCGGCCGAAGAAACCGGTGCAGGCGCCCCTGATTTTATGAAGTTTGATAATTGGTTTGAAAAAATTGATGCCATCTTTGGCGGTCATGTATGGATTGACTTACCAGCTGGTCTCATTTCCGTTGAAGAAGGGCCACGCATGGCGGCGAGCAGTAAAATTACAATCCGCGTAAAAGGCAAACAAGGTCATGGGGCACAACCACATCAAGCTATTGATGCGGTTGTCGTAGCCAGTGCTATCGTTATGAATCTCCAAACCGTAGTATCTCGCAATGTGAGTGCCTTAGACTCTCTTGTACTTACCATCGGCAATATTCATTCTGGATCAGAATGGAACGTTATCCCAGGCGAAGCACAAATGGGTGGCACCATCCGTTTCTTTGATCCTGCACAAGAAGACTATTATGTAGAATCTATACGCCGCGTAGTAGAACATACAGCATTAGCTTATGGTGCTACGGCTGAATTGATTTATGAAAAGAAAGTACCACCAACCATTAATGACGCAGCTGCCAGTGAACTAGCTGAACGAGTTGTTATCGACACCCTAGGAAAAGAAACTTTCCAAAATGCGTAAGGTTATGCCAGGCGAAGACTTTGCATGGTACCTACAAGATAAACCAGGCTGCTTTGCCTTTATCGGCATTCAAAATCCAGAGGTAGGCGCTACCTTTGATCACCATAACAATCGATTCACCATGGACGATAGCGTATTGTCTGCGGCATCGGCTGTGTATGCGGAATATGCTATTGCGTGGTTGAAAGAGAATAAGTAATAGTATTACTGTATAAAAACTATAGAGCACCATCATCGTATCTGATGATGGTGCTTTTGTCATGTATTTTTATTTGTATTTTATGTATACTATAAATATATAATACAAGAATTGTTATATGAGAGGTATTTATGAATATACTTATATGTCTCATCATTATTGCTATTACCGGTATATTACTGATGAAGCGCTATCAACCGCAGCCAATTTTGATAGGCATGGGCATCCTCATGATGTATATCGCCTATGAAGGTAACTGGATTAATGCCATATTAGATGAATCTCAGTCTACAGGCGTTCTGGTGTTTGATGCAATGGATATTGTGCGGATTACAACATCGGAGAATGTAGTGAGTTTAGGTCTTATGATTATGACCTGTGCTGGTTATGCAAAATACATGGAACACATTGGGGCAGGAACACGCTTAGCCCATACATTTATAAAACCTTTATATCGCCTTAATCGGCCGTATATAGTGCTAGCACTTATGTTTCTACTCAATATGGGGCTATCCATATGTGTACCAAATCCGTTGAGTCTTGCCTTACTTATGATGGTTACCATCTATCCTGTTCTGTTGCGCCTTGGCGTAAGTCCCATAGGGGCAGCAGCGGTTATCGCTACAGGACATCTGATGGACGTTGGGCCGGGTGCCGTTTCGACATTGCTCATTGCTAAGACACTTAATATACCGGTACCAAACTATTTCGTAGGTTATCAATTACGGCTCTATTTCTTAGTTGCTGTTGTGACGGCTGTAGCACATTTCTTGTGGCAACGATATCGCGATCGCTTAGATGGCCCTATGGACGTAGGTGATTGTGAAAGCATTCCTGAGGCGCCAATTGGACCTAAGCTATATATGATATTTCCTTTATTGCCACTATGTTTTATCTTGGGATTTAGTCAATATGGTTTGCCTGGCGTAAAGATGAATGTAACCCTTGCCATGATGCTTGCCTTTGGTATTGCCTTGTTGGCAGAACTCATTCGTCATCGTAATTTAAGGACCGTTCTTAAAAGTACAACCGTATTTTTTGAAGGCATGGGAAATCAGTTTTCCTATGCGGTAACCCTTATTATAGGGGGCCAAGTTTTCGCCCAAGGTTTGGTGAGCTTAGGCCTTATTGATTCGTTAGTTAGTGCACTTCAAACACTGTCTCTTAATTCTGTGGGACTTACATCTGTCATGGGTGGAGGCATGCTAGGTCTTAGCATGGTAACTGGCAGTAATGTAGCACCTTTATTTACATTAGTGCCACTCGTGCCTAATATTGTATCTAATCTCGGATTAGACCCAATTACGACCATGTTAGGCATGCAAAATGGGGCTAGTCTTGGACTGTTTTTGAGCCCTATAAGCCCTGTTATGGTTGGTGTAGCAGGGGTAGCACATATTAAATCTGTAGATTTGCTTAAGCGCACCTCGGTCCCTGTACTTGTGGCACTAATTACGAGTTGTTTGGGGATATGGATGCTCTATTAATATTATAAGTTTATAAATAATAAGACGCCCTGTTATCGCAATAGATAATGGGGCGTCTTGTTGTTTATAATAAAATATGAGAAAAACATGAATTTTTATATCTGTATATGATAAAATGAAATTAATTATACAAGTGTTTCGTGATTTACAGATTTCATAATGGAGTCCTTAAAATAAAAAAATCCCAATTCAGAAGAATTGAGATGATACCCTACGTCGGGTGGCCCGAAGGCATTGTAAATAAATTTGTATTTGAACTCGTAGTGTAATTCTGTAAACCTCCAAAACTAATTGGATTACTTATAGTATAGTTAACCTTTTGATGAATGTCAATTATTAATTTCCAAAGGAGCAGACTTATGGAAACGCAAACATCGAATCAACTTATTACTAGTCATTTAAAGGATTATCCTAAACAGGATTATTTTGTAGGACTGGATATTGGTACTAATTCAGTAGGGTGGGCAGTGACAAATACATCATATGAGTTACTGAAATTTCATTCTCATAAAATGTGGGGCAGTCGTTTGTTTGAAGAAGGTGAATCTGCTGTAACCCGTCGTGGATTCCGTTCGATGCGGCGGCGATTGGAACGTCGCAAGTTGCGTTTAAAACTACTAGAAGAATTATTTGCTGATGCTATGGCACAGGTAGATTCTACATTCTTTATTCGTCTTCATGAAAGTAAATACCACTATGAGGATAAAACTACAGGACATAGTTCTAAACATATATTATTTATTGATGAAGACTATACGGATCAAGATTACTTTACAGAATATCCTACTATTTATCACTTGCGTAAAGATTTGATGGAAAATGGTACTGACGATATACGTAAGCTATTTTTAGCTGTACATCATATATTAAAATATCGTGGTAATTTCCTATATGAAGGTGCTACATTTAATTCAAACGCATTTACATTTGAAGATGTTCTTAAACGAGCGTTAGTAAATATTACATTTAATTGCTTTGATACTAATTCTGCTATTAGCTCTATTAGCAATATATTAATGGAGTCAGGAAAAACAAAATCAGATAAAGCTAAAGTAATAGAACGGCTTGTAGACACATATACCGTTTTTTTGATGAAGTGAATACTCCTGATAAACCTCAAAAAGAACAAGTTAAAGAAGATAAAAAGACTCTTAAAGCTTTTGCCAATTTAGTGTTAGGTTTATCTGCTAATTTAATAGACTTATTTGGCTCCGTAGAGGATATAGATGATGACCCTAAAAAAAGCTACAGATTGTTGGAGATACATATGATGAAAAGCGAGACGAATTAGCTAAAGTATGGGGCGATGAAATTCATATCATTGATGATTGTAAATCTGTATATGATGCGATTATTCTTATGTCTATTAAAGAGCCAGGACTTACTATTTCTCAGTCTAAGGTAAAAAGCTTTCGATAAACACAAAGAAGATTTAGTGATATTGAAGTCTTTATTAAAATTAGATCGAAATGTTTACAATGAGATGTTTAAGTCTGATAAAAAAAGGGTTACATAATTATGTACACTATATTAAACAAGGTCGTACAGAAGAAACTAGTTGTAGTCGTGAAGATTTTTTTACAAATATACTAAGAAAATAGTAGAGGGGTTAGCTGATTCTAAAGATAAAGAATATATACTTAATGAAATTGAATTACAAACATTATTACCTTTACAACGTATTAAAGATAACGGAGTTATACCTTATCAACTACATTTAGAAGAACTCAAAGTCATATTAGATAAATGTGGACCTAAATTTCCATTCTTGCATACAGTATCTGATGGTTTTTCTGTAACAGAAAAATTGATTAAAATGTTAGAATTCCGTATTCCATACTATGTAGGACCATTAAATACACATCATAATATCGATAATGGCGGATTTCTTGGGCTGTGCGTAAGCAAGCGGGTCGAGTTACACCTTGGAATTTTGAAGAGAAGATTGATCGAGAAAAATCTGCAGCGGCATTTATTAAAAACCTTACAAATAAATGTACATATCTTTTTGGTGAAGATGTGTTACCTAAGTCATCTCTTTTATATAGTGAGTTTATGCTGCTCAATGAGTTAAATAATGTGCGTATTGATGGTAAAGCATTAGCACAAGGTGTAAAACAACATCTTATTGATTCTATATTTAAGCAAGATCATAAGAAAATGACCAAGAATCGCATAGAGTTGTTTTTAAAGGATAATAATTACATAACTAAAAAGCATAAACCTGAGATTACAGGTCTTGATGGAGAGATAAAAAATGACCTAACTTCTTATCGTGATATGGTTAGAATCTTAGGTAATAATTTTGATGTATCCATGGCTGAAGATATTATTACAGATATTACTATCTTTGGTGAAAGTAAAAAAATGTTACGCCAAACATTACGTAATAAATTTGGATCTCAGCTTAATGACGAGACTATCAAAAAATTGTCAAAATTACGATATCGGGATTGGGGACGACTTTCTAAAAAGTTGCTAAAGGGAATCGCTGGTTGTGATAAAGCTGGTAATTGTGCACCCAAAACTATAATTGAATTGATGCGTAATGATAGCTATAATTTGATGGAACTATTAGGTGATAAGTTCTCCTTTATGGAATGTATTGAGGAAGAAAATGCTAAATTGACACAAGGGCAAGTGGTTAATCCTCACGATATCATCGATGAGTTGGCACTTTCACCAGCCGTTAAACGTGCGGTATGGCAAGCTTTGCGCATTATAGATGAAGTTGTACACATTAAAAAAGCATTGCCATCCCGTATTTTTGTGGAAGTAGCACGGACAAATAAATCGGAAAAGAAGAAAAAAGATTCACGTCAAAAACGATTATCTGACTTATATTCTGCTATAAAAAAAGATGATGTTCTACAAAGTGGTTTACAGGATAAAGAATTTGGTGCATTAAAATCAGGGTTGGCTAATTACGATGATGCGGCATTAAGAAGTAAAAAATTGTATTTATACTATACACAAATGGGGCGTTGTGCTTACACAGGAAATATTATAGATTTAAATCAATTAAATACAGATAATTATGATATTGATCATATTTATCCTCGAAGTCTTACTAAGGATGATAGTTTTGATAATTTAGTGTTATGTGAGCGTACTGCTAATGCTAAAAAGTCAGATACATATCCAATAGATAACACAATTCAAATGAAACAAAAATCATTCTGGGGATTTTTAAAACATCAAGGGCTCATTAGTGAACGAAAATACGAACGACTTACTCGTATCCTACCTCTTACAGCAGATGATTTGAGTGGATTTATTGCTCGACAACTAGTAGAAACTAATCAATCTGTGAAAGCTACTACAACATTATTACGTCGGCTATACCCTGATATTGATGTTGTATTTGTAAAAGCTGAGAACGTATCAGATTTTCGTCATGATAATAACTTTATTAAAGTTCGTTCGTTAAATCATCACCATCATGCTAAGGATGCTTACTTAAATATCGTAGTTGGCAATGTATACCATGAGAAATTCACACGTAATTTCCGTTTATTCTTTAAAAAGAATGGGGCAAATCGTACATATAATCTAGCGAAAATGTTTAATTATGACGTTATATGTACTAATGCACAAGATGGAAAAGCTTGGAATAAAGATACTAGTATGGATACAGTCAAGAAAATGATGGCTAGTAATGATGTTCGTGTTACTAGACGTTTGTTAGAGCAATCGGGTGCATTAGCTGATGCGACTGTATACAAAGCAAGTGTGGCAGTAAAGGCTAAAGATGGTGCATATATTGGTATGAAAACAAAATCCAGTGTATTTGCTGATGTATCTAAGTATGGTGGTATGACAAAAATTAAAAATGCATACTCTATTATTGTTCAATATAATACTGGAAAAAGAGATGAAGAGATTAAAGAAATTGTGCCTTTACCAATCTATTTAACAAATCGAAATACCACGGATAGTGATTTGATTGACTATGTTAAGTCTGTTATTCCAAAAAGCAAAAAGATATTTCTATTAAATATAGAAAATTATGTATAAATCAGTTAGTTAAAGTTAATGGATTTTATTACTATTTGGGAGGTAAGACTAACAGTAATTTCTGTATTGATAATGCCGTTCAACTTGTTGTTTCACATGATTGATTTCGTATTTTTAAAGTACTTGAGAAATTTAATAATATTAAAAAAACTAATAAAGATTTAAAAAGCAAATTCGGTTTCAACAAGAATACATAGTAATATGGGGACGGTAGAAATAAACATTGATAAAAAAATAAAAAAATTTAGATTGTTTTTGATTATTTAATGACAAAATTCAAGATGCCTTTATATCAAAAAAATGAAGGGAAATAAAGTTGCTGAATTATCAACAAAGGGACGTTCTTTCTTTGAAAAGATGTCTTTGGAAGAGCAATGTGTTTACTTAATGGCGATTTTAAATTTACTAACGAATCAAAAAACTACTTTTGATGTAAAAGCCTTAGGTATTACGGCCTCTAGATCAACAGTAGGTAGTAAAGTAAGTACTCAAGAAGAGTTTAAAATTATCAATGAATCTATTACTGGATTATTTTCTAATGAGGTAACTATTGTTTAAATACGAGTAAGACTGTAATAGGTGATATTATGAGTTGGCGTACAGTAGTGATAGGTAGTCGTTCTAAGTTAGATTTTAAAATGAATTACATGATTATTCGGAAAGACTTTGAAACGACTAAAATCTATATTGATGAAATTTATATGTTAGTTATTGAGTCTACAGCAGTGAGTCTCACTGCTGTACTTCTCAATGAGTTAATTAAAAAGAAAGTAGCCATTGTATTTTGTGATGAGAAGCGTAATCCAACTAGTGAAGTTCTTCCATTGCATGGTAGTCATAATAGTAGTAAACGTTGTCGAGAGCAAGCTGATTGGCCTAAAGATGTACAGGCTTATATATGGACTGAAATTGTGCGTCGGAAGATCATGAATCAAGCGGAGCTATTAAAATACAAGGAGTTAAAGGAGGCGGACTTACTTTATCAATATCTAGATGAGTTGACTTTAAATGATGAGACTCAACGTGAAGGGCATGCGGCCAAGGTATATTTTAATGCTTTATTTGGAAAGTCCTTTTCTAGGGAACAAGATACCCCTATTAATGCAGCTCTTAATTATGGCTATGCGATATTACTTTCTACCGTCAATCGAGAAATTTTATCATTAGGTTATATTACACAATTAGGGCTTAATCACTGCAATCAATTTAATCCGTATAATTTAGGATCGGATTTAATGGAACCATTACGAGGCTTTATTGATGAGATTGTTATTAAGTTAATGCCCACAGAATTTAATCGAGATATTAAACTTTCACTTATAGAATTATTATCTAAAGATGTAAAAATTAATGATACTACTCAAACATTTAGTGCAGCAGTACGTATTTATTGTAAAAGTGTATTTGATGCCTTACGTGTTCAAGCAGCTAACGAGATTAGGTTTATAGAATATGAGCTATAGATTTATGAGAATACTAGTGATGTTTGACCTACCGACTTTAACATCGGAGGATAGAAAAGAATATAGAAATTTTAGAAAGTATCTAATTGTATCGGGATTTCTCATGTTACAAGAGTCTGTATATTCGAAGTTAGTACTTAATACGACTAGTGCTAATCTCATTATGGAACATGTACGTAAAAATAAGCCTCCTAGTGGAAGCTTATTTATGTTAACCATTACGGAAAAACAGTTTTCTAGAATGGAGATTGTAATTGGGGATAAGCAAAGTGAAGTTATAGACTCAACAGAGAGGATACTAATAATATGAAATTAATGTATCAAGATTCTATATTGGAATTTGAAGTGCCCCGTGATAAGGTAACTGTTGTATCATTTGAAAATCGTAAAATATTTCGTAGAATGGTGACTGAACTTGATATACAATGTGACAGTGGTGAGGGACCTTGGATTTTAAATGATAATGATAAAGCATTTAATTTAGACAAATATGGTTATATCATACTTAATCCTTTATATGTAGATGTAAATAGTAAATCTTTATTAACTAAATTACAAAATCAACTAACAAAAGAAGCTTTATTAATGACTGAAGAGGTAGCTGATATTGTTAATCAGCTTCATGCATTTTATTATTCCTTAGAATTTGGATATCCTTTATCAATTCAACATAAAATGGAAATTGGTACTGCTGAGCTTATTAAATTAGGTAGCTTTAATTTTGAGTTTAATCGCAAAGGCGAAGTTATGGACCTTATGTCCTATATAGAAGTAGTTGATACATTATTGTCTCCTATGATATATATTATGGTAAATTTAGATTTAGTCTTAAATGATGATGAAATAAATGCATTTTATCAAAATATGTTAAGCCGACAATTACGATTAGTTTGTCTAACAACTGGATCATTTGATAGAGAAAGCCTTGATAAAAATCTTATTAATGGGTATATTTTAGATAATGATTTTTGTATTATTTAAAGAGAATACAGGATTACACCTGGTGGTAGCCCGAGTTACTCTTGAGCCTCAAATTTAATTTGGGGTTTGAGAGTAGTGTAATTCTGTAAATCTCTAAAACTCTTTCAATAAAGTCTTAGATTTATTGGGTGTTTGAGAGTAGTGTAATTCTGTAAATCTCTAAAACCATAAAATTATGGACCTTTATAGCAAAGTAGTTTGAGAGTAGTGTAATTCTGTAAATCTCTAAAACTTGAAAGATGTTCAACTGTATTAATACTCCGTTTGAGAGTAGTGTAATTCTGTAAATCTCTAAAACAAAAAACTCATTGGAGTTTCTTCCTTTCTTGTTTGAGAGTAGTGTAATTCTGTAAATCTCTAAAACTTTATGGAATTGTTAGAATTGAAAAACGACGTTTGAGAGTAGTGTAATTCTGTAAATCTCTAAAACTAAAGCAATGAAAGGGAGAAAATAATGGCCGTTTGAGAGTAGTGTAATTCTGTAAATCTCTAAAACCAGCAATTTCTTCTACAGTCAAAACTTCACGTTTGAGAGTAGTGTAATTCTGTAAATCTCTAAAACGGCGCAGCTGTCCTTGCAATTAGACAACGCGTTTGAGAGTAGTGTAATTCTGTAAATCTCTAAAACGCAAAATAGTTATAAGCTGCAGGATCTTCAGTTTGAGAGTAGTGTAATTCTGTAAATCTCTAAAACCTATTTCAAATTCAAACATATCGTGAGGCAGTTTGAGAGTAGTGTAATTCTGTAAATCTCTAAAACAATACATGATGTCTAAATCCAAAGAAGTATGTTTGAGAGTAGTGTAATTCTGTAAATCTCTAAAACAACAAACCTTTATCTACAACCTGATTAGGTGTTTGAGAGTAGTGTAATTCTGTAAATCTCTAAAACTTTATATCTTTAGCACCACTAAAAGCCTTAGTTTGAGAGTAGTGTAATTCTGTAAATCTCTAAAACTATTGCCCTGATTGTGCAATTAAATTCTGTGTTTGAGAGTAGTGTAATTCTGTAAATCTCTAAAACATATAACTAGAAATATCCTTAAAGAAGTTGGTTTGAGAGTAGTGTAATTCTGTAAATCTCTAAAACTTCGGCCAACGTGATTGCATTCTATTGCGTGTTTTAGAGTAGTGTAATTCTGTAAATCTCTAAAACTCATCAATAGCAATAGCAGCGAATTCACTTGTTTGAGAGTAGTGTAATTCTGTAAATCTCTAAAACTCGGCATATGGTAACGTTATCTGCAGATGAGTTTGAGAGTAGTGTAATTCTGTAAATCTCTAAAACTACTGTCTTAGTCCCACTAGGGGCATTCCAGTTTGAGAGTAGTGTAATTCTGTAAATCTCTAAAACTTTGTTCATATCATCAGAAACATACCCTTGGTTTGAGAGTAGTGTAATTCTGTAAATCTCTAAAACATAAATCTAGGTTGATAGGCCTTTTTGTTGTTTGAGAGTAGTGTAATTCTGTAAATCTCTAAAACTGTTAAGGCTATTTCTGAGGAAACAGAGGAGTTTGAGAGTAGTGTAATTCTGTAAATCTCTAAAACTGTTGGAGTGTTCCATGTAAGTTTAGTTTCGTTTGAGAGTAGTGTAATTCTGTAAATCTCTAAAACTTATAGATGGTTAAAGGATAATTTTGAGTTGTTTGAGAGTAGTGTAATTCTGTAAATCTCTAAAACTATTCCATACACACCTTTAACTTCTTGATGGTTTGAGAGTAGTGTAATTCTGTAAATCTCTAAAACAATATCTTTATTAGTTAAGCTTGGCTGATTGTTTGAGAGTAGTGTAATTCTGTAAATCTCTAAAACCTAGAGGTATAACCGATTATGTATCTTTTAGTTTGAGAGTAGTGTAATTCTGTAAATCTCTAAAACTCAGGTATTAAGGCATCGTTACTTTGTTTTGTTTGAGAGTAGTGTAATTCTGTAAATCTCTAAAACTAATAAATCAAGATACCTATTAAGGAACTTGTTTGAGAGTAGTGTAATTCTGTAAATCTCTAAAACGTCGTAGTTTTCTATAATGTTTATTGCCCTGTTTGAGAGTAGTGTAATTCTGTAAATCTCTAAAACGCTTGCAAGTTGTTCCCCTCTAGCATATCGGTTTGAGAGTAGTGTAATTCTGTAAATCTCTAAAACATCAATGGCGGGGTAGATGAATCTATCCTCGTTTGAGAGTAGTGTAATTCTGTAAATCTCTAAAACAATGAATTCACGTGTTAAATCGTAGTCTCTGTTTGAGAGTAGTGTAATTCTGTAAATCTCTAAAACCGAATCCGTCAACGTCCGCCAAGCCTCGCCGTTTGAGAGTAGTGTAATTCTGTAAATCTCTAAAACGCTTTTCTAGATGTGTTTGTTGTTAATGCAGTTTGAGAGTAGTGTAATTCTGTAAATCTCTAAAACTAACCCTAGAATGTTTGTAATATATTTCTTGTTTGAGAGTAGTGTAATTCTGTAAATCTCTAAAACCTAGATGAGTATACACTTCCATATCGTACAGTTTGAGAGTAGTGTAATTCTGTAAATCTCTAAAACTGACTCGGCTTAGTGAAGCCCGGCTTATCAGTTTGAGAGTAGTGTAATTCTGTAAATCTCTAAAACGAACTTTGCGTTAATCCCTAATATTGTTTAGTTTGAGAGTAGTGTAATTCTGTAAATCTCTAAAACAATTGAAAAGGCATACTACCATTGGACCGGGTTTGAGAGTAGTGTAATTCTGTAAATCTCTAAAACTGAAGATGCAGTGGTACGTGTGGGCCGTGGGTTTGAGAGTAGTGTAATTCTGTAAATCTCTAAAACTTCTGTGCCTGCTACAAAGCAAAAACCTTTGTTTGAGAGTAGTGTAATTCTGTAAATCTCTAAAACGCAACTTCTAAAAAAATCGCAGTAGAAACTGTTTGAGAGTAGTGTAATTCTGTAAATCTCTAAAACGTTGTAGGCGCATTGAATTGGCAACGTGAAGTTTGAGAGTAGTGTAATTCTGTAAATCTCTAAAACCCACCATGATTAAGGCTATATCTTCAATCAGTTTGAGAGTAGTGTAATTCTGTAAATCTCTAAAACGCAACTTCTAAAAAAATCGCAGTAGAAACTGTTTGAGAGTAGTGTAATTCTATAAATCTCTAAAACGTAACATAAAATCTAATATGTAAATGATACTCTAAGAATGTACAAAAATGATGATATAAGAATACATAGAGCTAATGACAAAAAAGTAGCATTACTATAAGTAATATAGACCATTGGCATATGCCATCTGTGTCTATATGTTAGTAATGCTACTTTTGTTATGTTGCTAGATTTATTGTGTTGAATATTTTATTACTTTAGTTTCGTTAGATATGCATTTAGCATGTCTAACCGTTCAGTAAATAATGTTTTCATCATAGTAAGGCGATCTTCCGTAATATTTGAATTTTTTGCATATATGGAATCCATCAATTCCATTGCTATTTTAGACAATGACTGCGGAATTGTTAGTGGTGTTGTTACATACTTTATTTGCTTATCATGTTTCGATTTAAACGGTAATGCTGGGTACGTATGGAATGGTCTATGTGGATTAATAGTCATTTCGTTGTACCATAATGTATTGCCATTATCGAAGATCGGGGCCATGCCAAGGAATTCAAGTGTTGTAGAATTCCGTAAGAATCCAAAGTTACCGTAGTGACGGTCGTCATTTAATGTTAGATAGTCCAAAGCAAGTGTCGCATCTAAATGGGCTTTCACATTTGGAATTGAAAAATGTGTACACTGATCTAAGAACGCTTGGTATTTATTATCGCGTCGTTTAAGTGGCGCCGCTATGTGCCATGCAGGGATGTATTCAATGTCTTCGCTCGTAAATAGTGGGCAGGATGACACGATTTCACCAGATGCGATTGTTTCTAATTCATATGTTACATGGTGAAAGTTTAGTTCTTTGCATAATTTTGACACAAATACTTCATTAAATGGTTGTTGATTGAGGAAGTTTCCTGCTTTTAATAGGCGAATACCTTTTTTTGGTTGCACCCACATCTGACGAAGAGAACCGTTTACAGATGAATTCGGTGTAATTAAATCGATGTCGATATCATCAGAATCAGATAAGAATAGAGGTGTGTCAACTATAGGATGGTCATAAAAATTGATAGTATCCCAATCTAAATCAGAGTGTACTGGTTTCATCCAATAGTGGTCAGAGAGATTAAGCTGATATGATTTTAATGAAAATTCTAATGCATCTGATGCGTGATAGGCCTCTAGTAAATCTTCTAAATTAGGTCTCGAACCGGGAATCGCACGATGCTTTAAAAAATCATTAAGTGCGATTTCTTGATTGTCCATGACCATCATATTCAATGGTTTGCGGTCTGGATTTATGATTTCAGTAACCTTTGTTACTGTTAACGTATCATCTAATATTGCTGTTAACACAGGAATATTTATGCATTAGGATATATCTGCACATAGCATCACCTCCTTTATATTAAGAATTAATAATTATATACATTATATCGTAAAATAGAGCTATAGGTATACATTTTACATGGTAATCTAATATATCTTAATAAAATGACTATTAGCAAAACAAAACGCCCCCTTCACAGCAACCATCTAAGGCTGCTCATGAAGAGGGCGTTTTGCATTGTAGTAAGAAAGTTAGTAAACATTTAGACGGGAATCTAAATGTATGTATATAAGGCCATACAGCTTACAATAAGAGGGGGAAGTAGCATCCTATGGGAGTAGTATTGCATAAAAAGGGGAAATATATTAGGATGCGTCTCTCATAGATATGCAAGGGATATACAGGGGAGATATCTATGGTTGTACAACTATATGGCCGTATATAACGGTATGTAATATAAATTAGAATTTATGAGTAAATCCAGCGTTTACGCCCCAGTCAGCTTGGTAATCACCAGATAGACCGGTAGTAATGTCCGCATATACACTGTTGTTCGTATTGAAACCATAACGGCCACCGAATGCGAGTTCGGTCCAAGTGCCTTTGAGGTCTTGTTCTGTCAATTTTACGGCATTACCGCTAGCATAGGTAGTTTTTACATTGCCTGTGAAAGCGTGACCTGCAGCAAAGCGTGTATATAGGTTACCATTGCCAAATTGTTTGCCTACTTCGAGGCCTAGTTTGCCAGATGTGCTATTTACACCAGATTGGTTAACGGATACATTGCCTGCTGTAAAGTCACGACTACCGAAGTGTGTATAGTTTAATTGTGCTTGTGGTTCTACATAGAAACCATTAGCAGATTTAATAGTTTTGCCGTAGCGAACGCCGATGCTATACGCATTGGATTTTACATCGCCAGATTTAGCTTGGCCGATTTCATTACGCGCTGTAAATTCATTAGAGATATGACCTACTTGAGATTCTACATGTACGTATTGATCCTTACCAAGGTCTTTCAATCCATAAGCGCCAACAGCATAGGATTTTACCTTGCCAGAACCATTGAATACATAATCTTCAGAACCGCGTAGGTAAGAAATTTGGCCGCCTACGGTCCAGTCACGGCTAGTTTTCGTATCATAGCCACCTTGGATGCTTGTGTAATCAGTAGCTGTATTGATACCGTCATTAGCATAATTATATCGACCGCCACCAATACGAGCCCAAATACCTGTTGGGGAACCTTGTTGTAATTGGTTAGCACGATTCATATCGCTCGTCATTGTACGCCATGCGTTGATATTACCAACTACAGCAGAACGAATGCCGCGCATTTGTGGTGTATCGTAAGCACCTGGAGTTATCGGAGTAGGTGCCGGTGTAACAGGAGTTACAGGTGTTACAGGTGCTACAGGTGTTACAGGTGTTACAGGTGTTACAGGTATTACAGGTGTTACAGGGTTAGGTGTTGGAGTTACCGGAGTAACAGGAGTAACAGGAGAAGGTGTTGGCGTAACTGGAGTAACAGGGCTAGGTGCCGGAGTAACAGGAGTTACTGGTGTTGGAGCTGGCGTAGGCGTTGGAGTAGGAGCCGCATAGGAACCTTGACCATTACCGTTTTGCCATGTAATAGCACCTTCTTTTTGGTCTGTAGTTAGCGCTTTTTGGAAGCTTGACACGATGCCATTAGAAGCGATGGATACAGTACCAGAAAGGTTTCTTTCACCATTCATATAATTTTCGTAATAGAATTTATGCGCCAAGTTATCTAGAATCTTGTTTACATTGCTTTCAGAGGACGTATCGAGATGATCGCCTGTTACATAGCCATGTACACCAGACCCTGTTGTAGCAGATTTTACGATGAAGTTACCGCCTTCGATATCAGATGCATCAAGGCCTGTTTTTTGAGCGGCTGGTTTAGCGAAGTTCAAACCAGTACCAGCGCTCATGTCGTAAATGACATTGATGTGGCCGTCCAAATTATTAACGTGGATGTCGCTACGAGAATCTTGGGAAATACGGCTGAATCCTTCACGTGTACGAGTGCCTTTGAGTGTATTGATACTGCTGCGCGCTTCGTTGCCTTTAATTTGGAATGCCTCCAAGCCACCCATGTTATCGTGGCTCCACATGCCACCATCAAAGGTCATGTTGATTTCGCCACCCTTATCCTCTAATGTGTTCACAGCCTTGCCGGTAAATTGGTTAGGGCTATTGTGCGCACGGCCGAGGCCAATATTAATCACGGATGGTTGCTGTTGTTGGTATGGAGGCATCGTTTTATCAGATACAAGTATATTACCTTGCATATTAAATACTTTATGTTTTACAGTACCTGAATCATCGATACCAAGATTAATTTTACTGTTATAGGCAAATGCTAGTGGATAGGGTGCGTCCCATGGGGCTGTATTCACGTTCATAACCCCGCCATCCACTTGAATGGAACTATTATCTAGCATGCCTGTAATGAAAGCTGGTTGGCGATGGCGCTTAGGTAATTGGTTTTGATCAGGCGTATCTAAGGAGGCAATAGTCACTTGACCACCGTTTGATGCAATGACACCTGTTGCCGTCGTATCGCCAGTGCTTTCAAATTTACTTTCAGAACCTACTGCAAACACATTGCCATTAGAACCAAGGCCTGCTGCCGCCCACGTGCTAGGGAGGGCCACTGTAGATGACAACATAGTCATCATTACAGCGGACAATAACATCTTATTTCTCGCTCTCATTCTCTTACACCTCAACTATATTACTTAATTTGTAATTTATTTTATATTGTGAAAGACTCTTCATAAATGAATATATATCTATCGATTGATTTAATACTCTCTTATATAATGAAAGATAGATATATACTCACTTTATGAAGACTTTGTGTCAGACACATTTAAAATATATTTAAAATAATATAACATTTTTCGTGAATTGTAAATGAATTTTCACAATTTTATTTTAAAAATATTTAAATTATTAATAGGTGAGTTACATATTAGGGGCAGTGAATACGATGTATGGTATTCTTTACAAATCTAGTGAGCATGGGTATTATTGTATGTATAGTGCGATTTCTAGTAACAGGCTGGTTGTAGTATAGAAAGGAGCCTTCATGAAAGTCACTTGTTCTTGGCCCACAACGCCATTGTATCAGGCGTATCATGATTATGAATGGGGGCGTCCTATTCATGATGACCAACGTCAATTTGAACATTTATGTTTGGAGAGCCTACAATGCGGTCTGAGTTGGCTTACGATTTAAATAAACGAGACATTATACGCCAGTGTTTTGACTATTTTGATGTTGATGCAGTAGCTAAATATACGGAAACAGATATAGAGCGTATTATGAGTACAGAGGGAATGTTAAAATCCCGCAAGAAGATTGAGGCCATCATCAATAATGCACAGGCGTTCCAACGCATTCAAGACGAATTTGGATCCTTTTGCGAATATATATGGGCTTTCACCAATCATAAGACTCTTATTTATAAAGGCCATTCTGAGGGAAGGGTGCCTGCTAAAAATGAATTATCTACGCGCATTAGCAAAGACCTTAAGAAACGAGGGTTCAAATTTGTAGGACCTGTGACCATCTATTCCCATTTACAAGCTAGTGGTCTCATCAATGATCACGGCAAGGATTGTCCTTGTTTTAATGAAATCAATGAGGCCAATCCTGTGGTTTATATGACAATAGATGATTAATATAAATAGAACCGTATCTACTGAAACATAGATACGGTTTTTTTGTGATATTTTATATTGATTGTTATCGATATAGTTGGTATACTACTTTCATAATAACTTTCATACGTAAGGGAAAGGATAAGAAGATGATTGGTTTAGGTACGGTTATCAACATGGGGCTCATTATCGGTGGTAGTATTATTGGGCTCACGTGCGGCCGATTTATGAAGGACAATTTAAAACAAACCCTTATGGTAGTATGTGGTATCATCGTGCTGTTACTAGGGATGAGCGGGGCCATGCAATTTATGCTGGTTATCGTTAATGGTTCCTTGCAAACTACTGGACCTTTGTTGATGATTATCAGCATGGTAGTTGGTGCTGTGATTGGTGAAATCATTGATTTAGACCGATGGATTACGGTCTTTGGTGACTGGGTGAAAGATAAAACCGGTAATACAGGGGACCCTAAGTTTACGCAAGCGTTTATCACTGCATCACTTACGTTTACTGTTGGTGCGATGGGCGTGCTCGGTTCAATTCAAGATGGATTGACCGGAGATTACCAAACCTTGCTACTCAAAGGAATTCTTGATGGTGTTATTGTTATGGTTATGACCTCATCCATGGGGAAGGGCGCATTGTTTTCCTTCATTCCTGTAGGTATCACGCAGTGGTTGATCACGGCTTTAGCGCATGTTGCGGCGCCACTTATGACACAGCAGGCTATCGACAATTTATCCTATGTAGGATCCATCTTAATTTTCTGTGTAGGCATTAATATAATTTGGCCTAATAAGATTCGTTTAGCTAATTTATTACCTGCTATTTTTATCGCTATGGGCCTTACGTTTTTTTAATTTAAATTTAAATTTTAAGAACCCTCTTTACATTATGTGTAAAGAGGGTTACTATATTCTCAATATAATTTTTCTTGTAATTAAAATGGTTTCCCCTAGAAACGCATGTTATCGCGACCTAGCGGATACAAAAAGGGCCTTTCTTAGCCGAACGGTTCTAGAAACCAGAAAAGGACATGATGAGCGAACAAGTTTCTGTTTCAAAAATCTAATATTCGTGGTGCATTTGGTGCATTTTTTTATCCCTGGTATGTACACTGCCTTATGGGCCGGATTTGTGCCATATTTAAAAGCGAAACTAAGCATCGGTGAGGATGTATTAGGTTCCATGATTTTGTTGCTCGGTGTAGGTTCTTGTTTATCCATGGCTATAGCTGGTAAACTTGTAGAAAGCTTTGGCTGTAAGCGAGTCGTTTTATTAGCTAGTTTTATCGGCATGTTGTCTCTGGCTATTGTTACCATGTGTTCTACAATTGTGACAACCACAATAGCATTATTTTTCTTTGGCATTGGCGTAGGCCTTAGTGGTGCTTCTGCTAATTTGCAAGCTATTTTAACGGAAAAGGTAAGTAAAAAGCATTTAATGGGTGCTTATCACGGTGGGTGGAGCTTAGGTGGTTTTGCAGGTGCCGGTGTATTGCTTGTTCTCTTAAAAATCTTATCTTTACCTGTTAATGAAAGTATTTGGGGCCTTCTCATCATACTCTTTATTGCGATGATTGCGATTAGTCAATTTATGTTAACCTTTGGTCGTGATCCAAATGCAAAGGTTATGAAGAAGTCTAAAAGTCCGTTATCATTCCATCCAATTGCTATTATCTTTGGTCTCTTATCCTTTGTATCCTATTTGGTAGAAGGTGCCGTAGGGGACTGGAGTGCACTTTACTTATTTGAAGATAAAGGCATTGTTATTCAAGAAGCCGTAATGGGCGTTATGCTGTTTAATGGGACTATGTGTATTGGTCGCCTTCTTGGTAATACAATTGGTAAACATGTAACATCTAAACAAGTTGTTGTAGGTGGTTATCTACTAGGTGCTATTGCAATGGCACTCATCGTATTCCTACCTGGCCATGCGTCTATGTATACGTACTTATTATTAGGTATCTCATTAGCCATGGTTGTGCCAAATCTATTCTCTGCAATGGGGGAACAAAATGTAATTCCTATGACACAAGCAGTGGCAACATCTACCATGCTCGGTTATATGGGGATTTTGATGGGACCTGCATTGATTGGATTCATTGCTCATGGTACGAGTCTTACCATTGCATTCATCGTCTTGACTGTATTGCTTGTTATCAGTGCCGGCATCGGTAAATATGCATATTATTTAATGAATAAAAATTGTGGTGTAGAAGAATAGTTTCTTCATTTAAATGCTGCAAATAAAAAGAAGAGGGGCTACGATTCGTATGAATCGTAGCCCCTCTTGGTATGTTAGTAACCGATTAGCGGTCGCCGTTAAAGATGGAGTTTTTAACAAGAACGTAGTCTACTTTGCGGATAGCTTGTAGTGTTGTACCACCAGCGTAGGAGATAGCGGATTGTAAATCTTGTTCCATTTCGATTAATGTATCGAAGATAGAGCCTTTGGAAGGAATGAAGATTTTTTTGCCTTCTACGTTTTTACGTTCCCCTTTTTGGAACTCAGAAGCGGAACCGAAGTATTCTTTTACAGCTTGGCCGTCAACAATTTTTTCTTCCCCTGGAGATTCTTGGTGACCAGCAAATAGGGAACCAATCATAACCATAGTAGCGCCAAAGCGAATAGATTTAGCGATGTCGCCGTGATCGCGAATGCCGCCGTCAGCGATGATAGGTTTTGTAGCTGCTTTTGCACACCAACGTACAGCCGCTAATTGCCAACCGCCAGTACCAAAGCCAGTTTTTAATTTTGTGATACAAACCTTACCAGGACCGATACCTACTTTTGTAGCATCAGCACCAGCATTTTCAAGTTCACGAACTGCTTCAGGAGTACCTACGTTACCAGCAATAACAAATGTTGTTGGTAAATTCTTTTTAATGTATTGAATCATGTCGATAACAGCATTAGAGTGACCATGTGCGATATCGATTGTGATATAATCAGGAATAAGGTTAGCTTTTGCTAATTCATCAACTAATGCGAATTCTTCTTCTTTTACGCCGATGGAAATAGAAGAATATAAGTTTTTTTCTTGCATGCGTTTTACAAAGTCAAGACGGCGTTCAGGTTGGAAACGATGCATGATATAGAAATAGCCTTTTTCTGCTAGTTTTTCAGCTAACTCTTCATCAATGATAGTTTGCATGTTTGCTGGAACTACAGGCAAGTTAAATGTACGATTACCTAGTTTAACATGAGTATCACATTCGCTACGGCTGTTTACGATACATTTATTAGGAATCAGTTGTACGTCTTCATAATCGAAGATGTTAGTTGTATTAATCATAGTTTCTATATCTCCTTTGAGGTATAATAAATTGAACCTGTACCATTATACTGAATTTGTTTCAATTTTCAATACATTCCGAATATTAAAAACACTCATATAGTTATTATACAATTTTATAGGTAGCTTGTCTGTACATTTTCTCTATGTTCAACCCATTATACAAACATTATATTAATAGGAGGTTATTTTAATGGAACATTCTAAGACACGCATGATAGCAGAAGCCGGTGTAGCTATCGCTATTGCACAAGTATTATCATTTATTACTCTTTTTCATATGCCACAAGGCGGTTCCATTAAGGCCGCGTCCATGGTGCCTCTCATGATTTTTGCCTATCGCTGGGGCGGTACGCGTGGTATTTTGGCTGGCGTTGTATATGGCATACTTCATTTCTTGCTCGGTTTTAAATCATCCATTCATTATCTAAGCATCATCCTAGACTATCTTGTTGCTTACGGTGTTATTGGTGTATGCGGGTATTTCAAGGATAATATGACAGGTCTTGTTAGCGGATCTATTGTTGCTATTGCGCTTCGTTGGTTTGTGTCCGTAACAAGTGGTGCTGTTGTATTTGCTAGTTATGCACCGCAAGGTCAAAATCCATGGATCTACTCTATGATTTATAATGCATCTTATATGGTGCCAGATGGAATTCTTAATATTGCTGTGTTGTTGTTTATTTACCAAGGGGTAAAAAGAGGGTTGAAACGCGGTGCTTAATTTAGGCGTAATTATTTTGGCTGGTGGCCTAAGTTCACGCATGGGATATCCTAAGGCTTTATTGCCTTGGACGAATGGTGAAAGTCTCATTTCTCATGCGCTGCGCAATGCATTAGAACATGATGCTAATGACATTCTCATTTCTATCGGTGACGATGAAAGTCTAGGCCAAGCCATTCAGGCTAATATTATCGACACATTGTCGAATAAAGAGAAAGAAAAAGTTTCTATCGTTCGGGATTCTGTTCCTCGAAGTGGTCCATTAGGCGGATTATATAGCACATTGGCCGTAGGCAAGAGTCATGCTTATGCGGTGTTAGCTGTAGATATGCCGTTTATGGATTTTAATTTATATTACGATTGGCTCTACCAAGTAGAGGGCGATGACTGGCGTGTTATTGTGCCTGTTGGTGAAAGTGGACGCTATGAGCCTATGGCGGGGATATATAAGCCATCCATTGCTCCATTATTGCAAACCACTTTAGCAGGAGAGGATGTATCTTTACAGCATGCATTAGATATTGTAGGACCTGTGGTAACCATTGATGCAGGTGATTACGGTCATCATTTACGCAATGTGAATCATATAGAGGATTATAAGTGGGCCCGCGCAGAGGCTGTTAATGCGAATCGTCATGTTCCACTTATCAGCGTAGTTGCTGAAAAACGTAAGACTGGTAAAACTACGGTGGTAACGCGACTAATTAAGGAATTAAAACAAATTGGTTTCTCTGTAGGCGTTGTAAAAAGTGATAAACATGGCTTTCACATGGATTATGAAGGAACTGATACGGATCTTGCTATGAAAGCAGGCGCCACGGCCGTAGCCATTGCAGGTCCCACGGAAACGGCCATACGCATACGCACCGAAAAACAATCTAATCTGTATGATTTGGTACAGCAATTACCTGTAGATATTGCTATACTAGAAACGAGATCTCAAGGTATATTTCCGATTGTAGAGGTAACCAGAGAGGGTATACAGAATCACTGATATCCAGTGATATAGAACGCGTAGGAACCATAGAGGTTACTAAATTAGATCAATGCATACCAACTTTGGTATGTCGAATACAAAGTATGATGAGGAATTTAGATGATAGCCGTTACTGTTGATGAAGCGCTTCATTTGTGGAATGAGGCTTTACGAGAACAACATCATAGCATTGAATCCATTGCCGTTGGCGATGCAAAAGGGTGTGTGTTGGCCGAAGATGTTTTGGCACCTACCGATGTACCTGCCTTTCATAAATCGGCAATGGATGGATACGCCTTAGCATATGAGCCTAATTGTGATACATATATCGTCGATGGTATCATTGGCGCTGGCGTTGTATGGGATAAACCCGTAACATCTGGACATGCCGTACGTATCATGACTGGCGCTCCTGTACCAAGTACCTGTGATACAGTTATCATGCAAGAACAGGTGAAAGGAACCGGAGAAATTGGTTCTACAATCACCATTCAAGGTCATCAACAAAAGGGGAGTCATATTATCCCGCGTGGTGAAGAATGTTCAGCAGGGACTGTTGTCATACCAAAGGGGACTGAAGTGACCTCTACGGTGCAGACGATTTTGACAGGCTTAGGTCACACTGCTGTATCTGTGTATGCGATGCCACGTATACTTGTCCTTACATCGGGACATGAAGTTATTGAGCCAGGCGAACCATTAGCCGCTGGAAAAATCTACAATTCTAACCGCATGATGATTTGTAGCTTACTTGATGATTTAGGTTTTCGGCGCGTTACGCATTATCATGTAAGCGATGCACCAGATAAACTAGACTCAGAAATTGCACGTGTTCTTGAACTCAGTGAACAAGCTGATATCATCATTAGTTCGGGTGGTGTATCTGTAGGCATGTTTGACACAATGCCCCTTATATATGAAAAATTAGGTGCTAAAACCCTATATGAACGCATCCAAATGCGACCTGGCGCAGCCTCCTATGGGGCCGTTACCCCTAAAGGTCAACTTATTTTTGGTTTATCAGGTAATCCCGGTGCAGCCTTTAATGGTTGGCATCTATTAGTGGTTCCTACCTTGCGTAGATATAAAGGTATTAAAAATTGGTCTACCCCAGTACTTAATTGTGTAATGGATTGCGATCTATCTAAACGTAATGCCTTTGATCGTTACGTGCAAGGCAAGGTCATATTTGGTGATGGACAACCTCGTTTTGTGGCAAATCGTCACTTTAACAGTAGTAGCATGCTTGGATTATATACCGTTAATGCCTTAGCATGCATTCCTAAAGGCGTACATGAGGTACATGAAGGAGATATATTTAAGGTATATTTGCTAGGCCTCTTACCAACTATATAATAAATTGCAAGGGACTCATGTATGAGTCCCTTTTAAATTAGTACAGGCCTGTACTAATTTCGGAATCATATGTATAGGTCTGCTGCCAATACAACAGGCCTGTACTAATTCTAGGACCATATGTATAGGTTAGTTGCAAATAGAACAGGCCTGTACTAATTTTGGAACCATATGTATAGGCTTGTTACAAATAGAACAGGCCTGTACTAATTTTGGAACCATATGTATAGGCTCGTTACAAATAGAACAGGCGTGTACTAATTCTAGGACTGCATGTATAGGCTTATCGCGAATAGAACAGGCCTGTACTAATTCTAGGACCCTATGTATAGGCTCGTTGCAAATAGTACAGGCGTGTACTAATTCTAGGAACATATGTATAGGTTAGTTGCAAATAGAACAGGCCTGTACTAATTCTAGGACCATATGTATAGCTTGTTGCAAATAGAACAGGCGTGTACTAATTTTAGGACTGCATGTATAGGCTCATCGCGAATAGAACAGGCCTGTACTAATTTTGGGAACAGTATGTATCGGAATCGATATTAAAAAATAAAGATGATATTGACCGTAATTGAATGAATATATCATAATTAAAGCATCTCTTTGATTGGAACGAGATGCTTTTTGCATATGGAGCGGTTAGATGCTATGGATTATTTTGATTATACCTATAAGCACAATTATATAGAGTTTAGCAGTAGTATATATAAGGTTGGTACTTATACTTACAATTGGCACGGGGGAACAGAGATTTTTATTCTCTTAAAGGGTCGTGTTGAGATGCGTTGTAATGATAAGGTTTTTACGATGGAACCTCTTGATGTTGTTATTATTTCTCCTCAAGTGGGTCATTCAACACTCGCTCTTGAAGAGGATGTGGTTGCCTTTGTTATTCAAGTAGGTAATGAATTTTATCAACAGTATGATTCGGATTTTGGCATGTATGAGTTTGTTATTCGTTCCGATGCGAGCACACGTCGTAATGAATTTTTTACGACATTACGTCATCATGCGGCCATGACGATGTTGTTAATGAATAAAGGTGAAAACCCAATTTATCGTATGTGGATAGAGCATCATTACCTGGCTTTAGCGGGGGATGTATTTAGAGAATTTGATCCAGTCAAAAAAATTCATGAAAATGCAAGACCTGGTGATATTAAACCGGCTACCTTTGATAAAATGATTGAGTATATCGACGAGCATTATCAACAAAAGTTAGAACTTGAAGATATTGCGAGAATAGGTGGCTATAATGTGGCCTATACATCACAATTCTTTAAACGGCAAATGGGCATTTCTTTTGTGGACTATGTGTTGCGGTTGAGACTGCGAGATGCTACGACACAATTAACTAGTACGGATGAGGCTATTGCAAGGATTGCAAGTAGTTGTGGATTTGCAGATATCAAGGCCTTTAATGTAGCTTTCAAAAAGCATTTTCATATGACGCCAACAGAATATCGTAAGCAAGTGAAAGAAATTGGACGTAAAACAATGGTACAAGATTCTAAGGAAATTATTTCGGTTGAAAATCAAGATGTACTAGACCTATTACAATCCTTCTTGTCTTATGAAGATGATGCTAGAGCAAAGGTGGAGTTAGAGTACATGAGCCACAAGCTAGAATCATTGAACGCGAAGCTTGCCGATGTTGTTAGCGAATTATAATTACTATCTATTGTATGGTGTGGCAATGATGGAACTTTTGCTGTTCATGCAAAATATTTTTGGTAGCATATAGAAAAATTAGACCTAGGTGATTTTTCTATATATTTAAAAAAATCATATATTTCTTAGAAGAGCATTACTGTTGATAAGTAGTGCTCTTTTTTTATAGGAAAAATCTATAGATTTTTAGATTAATCAAAATGAGAAAAAAATAGTGATGATTCCATATGTTTTTTTATGATTTTTACCTAACAAATTACCTTTTTAATATGGATAGTTATATCGACCAAAACGAGTAGAATATGATTCATCAGATAACAAACCCGTATTGAGTTACTAATTTTGGAGGATATAATGACTCGTATTAAATTCATGGAAAATGTAGGTAAAGTTGCAACAGTTACAGCAGTAGCAATGTATGTATCTTATTTCCCACAAATTATGAACAACCTAGCTCATCCAGGCACCGGTGATTGGATCCAACCATTAGTAGCAGCTATCAACTGCACATTATGGGTAGCATATGGCTTGTTTAAAGAACATAGAGATATTCCAGTTGCATTGGCCAATGCACCAGGCATCTTCTTCGGTTTAGCAGCAGCTATTACAGCTCTTATGTAATTTTCTACATAAGCATTTCACATCGAGTTCTCTTTCGTGGGACTTGATGTGACTTAATCAATAAATAATCTTAAAATGCTGTTGACCGTTTTTAATTATATATATCATAATAAATGCATCCCTTGGATTTATTAGGGATGCATTTTTATGTTAGAAGATGAGGTAATTATGGATTACTTTTACTATACATATAAACATAATCATATAGATTTCAGTAGCCATATATACAAGGTTAGTACTTATCATTACAACTGGCATGGAGAAACGGAAATTCTTATTTTGCTAAAGGGCCGTATCGAGATGAGTTGTAATAGTGAGGTTTTCACAATGGAACCTCTCGACTCTATCATTATTTCCCCTCAAGTGGGGCACGCTACGTTGGCATTAGAGCAGGATACGACGGCATTGGTTATTCATGTAGGTAAGGATTTCTTTCAACAATTTGATCCGAACTTTGGAATGTATCAATTTGTGATACGCTCTGATAAGTCTAATCGGCATAATCCGTTCTTTACCTCTTTACGACATCACGCAGCCATGATGATGTTGATTAAGTCTAATGGTGAAAGCCCCATTAATCAGATGTGGTTAGAACATCACTATTTAGCATTAGCCAGTGAGGTATATGATGAAATTGATGCGGTTAAGTCTATTCATGTACATTCTAAGCCTGTTGATATGACGGTGGCTACCTTTGATAAGATGATTGCCTATATAGATAAAAATTATCAGCAAAAAGATTGAATTAGAAGATATTGCCCAAATCGGTGGTTATAATGTGAACTATACATCTCAGTTTTTTAAACGCCAATTAGGTGTTTCCTTTCTAGAATATGTGTTGCGCTTGAGATTGCGTGAGGCTACTGTCCGTTTGGCTAATTCTACAGATAGTGTGGCTCATATTGCGAGTGATTGTGGATTTGCAGATATCAAAGCCTTTAATGTGTCCTTTAAAAAGCATTTTCATACAACCCCTTCAGAATACCGTAAGCAAGCAAAAGAACTGGGGCGTAAAACTAAGCTACATGACTGGAAGGAAATGATTTCTACCCAAGAACAAGATATTATAAGAATACTAGAATCTTTCGTTCCTTATCGCGATGATTTGCAATATAAGGTTGAGCTAGATGAAGCCAATCAAAAGTTACAGACTGTAAAGAAACAACTTAAATCTGTTGTGGAGGAATTATGATATACAATCATTAGGTATGGGTGATTTTGTATATGCCGAAATTCTACTAATTTATATGGTAAAAGAGCACTGCTTTTCGATAGCAGTGCTCTTTTTTTGTACATTCATATAGGTGAAATTGTATATTTGTGATGGTGTGAAAAAGAATGATTAGGGGGATTTTGTATGAGTTTAATAGACTTTCACCAATCAAAATGAACTTGTAAATTGGATAGTTATATCCTGAAAAAAGAGTACAATGAAATCATCGAAAGGAGCTAAGGTTCCGAAACAGAAATAATTAGCATTTAAATAATGAAGTCCTGTTGGAGGTTTACGATGAGTACGAAAGAACAACAAGTACAAGAAATGACAAATGTCATCGCCAAGTTCATTGCTTATATGGCAAAGAAATTACCTGATGATGTGGAAGCTAAGATTAAAGAATTGGCAGCGGATGAAAAAAATCCATTAGCTAAAACCATTTATGAAACTATGCATAAAAACATGGATCTTGCTTACGAATTGAATCGTCCTTCTTGCCAAGATACAGGGGTATTGCAATTCTGGGTGAAAGTAGGTTCTAACTATCCATTAATCGGTGAATTGGAAGAAATTTTGCGTAATGCTACATACCAAGCTACACAAGATGCACCGCTTCGTCATAACTGTGTAGAAACATTTGATGAGTTTAATACAGGTAAAAATATTGGTCGTACTGCGCCATATATCATGTGGGATATCGTTCCTGGTCGTGATGATGTAGAGATTTTCCCTTACATGGCTGGCGGCGGCTGTTCCTTGCCAGGCTCTGGTAAAACATTGATGCCAGGTGAAGGTTATGAAGGGGTTGCTAAATTCGTGTTAGATTTGATGACAAGCTATGGCTTGAATGCATGTCCTCCATTATTGGTTGGTGTTGGTATTGCTACATCTATCGATACAGCAGCGGTTATGTCTAAAAAGGCTTTGATGCGTCCTGTATCCTCTAAGGCTGAAAATGAAAAAGCAGCATATATGGAACAATTACTAGAAGATGGTATTAATGCATTACACCTTGGACCTCAAGGTATGGGCGGTGATAAATCCCTTATGGGGGTAAACATCGAACATGGTTCTCGTCATCCATCTGTAATTTCCGTAGCTGTTAACGTTGGCTGCTGGAACCATCGTCGCGGTCATATGGTATTTGATAAAGACGGTAAGTACGAAATTCTATCTCACAAAGGAGTGACATTCTAATGGCTAAACATATTTTGACTACACCAATCCAAGCATCTGATCTTGAAGGTATTAAAGCAGGGGATATTATTTACTTAAATGGTCACATCACAACATGCCGTGATGTAGCTCATCGTCGTCTTGTTGAATATGGTCGTGAATTACCAGTAGATGTTCGTAATGGTGCCATCTTGCATGCTGGTCCAATCGTGCGTGATCATGGGGATGATAAATTCGAAATGATTTCCGTAGGTCCTACTACATCCATGCGTATGGAAAAATTCGAATATGAATTCGTAAAACAAACAGGTGTACGCCTCATCGTTGGTAAAGGTGGCATGGGCCCTGAAACAACTCGTGCATGTAAAGATTTTGGTGCTCTTCACTGCGTATTCCCAGCAGGGAATGCCGTGCTTGCTGCTACAGAAGTAGAAGAAATCGAATCTGCTAACTGGCGTGAACTCGGTATGCCTGAAACCTTGTGGACTTGCCGTGTAAAAGAATTCGGTCCCCTCATCGTATCCATCGATGCAGAAGGCAATAACTACTTTGAAAATAAAAAAGTAGAATACAATGCAAAAAAAGAAGAAGTGTTAGAAGAAATCTATAAACACGTAAGCTTCATTAAATAATTGCATTGTAAATATTAACTAAATAGGAGGATTATACGGATTTTGTAGAATCCTCCTTTTTTGTACCCTTTTTTAGGTATATTACACGTATTGGGAGGTATTTATGGATACGAGTGTAATGATAACTCTTGGCTTTTTAGTGTTTGCCATAGTCATGTTTGCGTGGGAGAAAATTCCATTGTCTATTACGGCGATGATTGTAGCCGTTGGTTTACATCTAAGTGGTGTATTATCTGCTAAAGATGCATTCGCAGGTTTTGTAGATCCAAATGTATTGCTCTTCATGGGTATGTTCGTGATTGGTGCAGCTTTCTTTGAAACAGGTGTGGCCGTAGAGGTAGGGAATGTAGTTCATAAGTTTGCTAAAACTGAAACATCTTTGCTCGTTGCCGTTATGATGATTACAGGTATTTTATCTGGTTTCTTATCTAATACTGGTACAGCCGCTGTACTGATTCCTGTAATTATCGGTATTTGTAAAAAAAGCGGGTTTAAACAAACCAAATTGTTGATGCCCCTCGTATTTGCCGCTGCTATGGGTGGTAATATTTCTCTAATTGGTGCTCCTGGTAATATGATTGCCCAAGCGGGCTTGCAACAAGCAGGTTTAGGCTCTTTTGGTTTCTTGATTATGGTCTAGTTGGTTTACCGATTCTAATCGTTGGTACTATTTTCTATGCTACAATTGGTAAACGTTTCTTACCAGATGCTCCAAGTCATCAACCAGATGGTGCCTTTGAAGGTAATGATGATTATAGTCATGTACCATCTTGGAAAAAATGGATTTCCGCCTTAGTATTGATACTAACAGTTGTGGCTATGATTTTTGAAAAACAATTAGGTGTAAAACTCTATGTAAGTGCTTGGGTTGGTGCCCTTGTATTGGTGGCTACTAATGTTATTAGTGAAACCGCAGCGGTTAAATCCATCGATATGAAAACAATCATGCTCTTCGCTGGTTCTATGGCTCTTGGTGATGCAATGGTTAAAACCGGTACAGGTGCTGTTGTGGCAGATTTTATTGTTAATAACCTTGGTGCGAGCCCATCTCCAATTGTTGTATTAGTTGTTATTTTTGTACTTGGCGTGTTCATGACAAACTTCATGTCCAACACTGCTACATGTGCATTGTTAGTTCCAATCGGTCTTAGCCTAGCGTCTCAACTTGGTTTTGATCCAAAAGCGGTTTTGGCGGCGATTGTAATTGCTAGCTCCTTAGCGTATGCTACTCCAATTGGTATGCCAGCTAATACAATGGTTTACAACATAGCAGGCTATAGCTTTATGGACTATGTGAAAGCTGGTTTACCACTCATTGTCGTTTCTAGTATTGTTGCATTAGTATTATTGCCAATTTTGTTCCCGTTTTAATATAAACAATGTTGTTTTATAAAATGTTATGAAAGCTCTAATAGTGTTGCCGGTTTAGCGTTGCATTTATTGTGCTTATGTAATAAAAAGTCAGTATGTAGTACTTGTGTACTATGTACTGACTTTTTACATATATGTATTAATTAGAGAAACCAATATACATATAAGTAAGAAATGATTAGACATAATCCGCACTTTCACATATAATAGAAAGGTAACGAGTGTACAAATATACATTCACAGTAGACAAAACTGGTGGATATGAGGAGGAATTATGCTTACCGATATTGAAATAGCTCAACAAAATAAGATGGAAAAAATTCAGGTTATTGCTGATAAATGTGGTCTTACACCTGATGATATAGAGCAATATGGTCATTATAAGGCAAAAATTTCCTTTGATGCCATTAAGCGTTTAGAAAATAAAAAAGACGGGAAATTAGTTCTCGTTACGGCTATTACACCAACGCCAGCAGGGGAAGGTAAATCTACGACCTCCATTGGTTTGGTACAAGCATTAAATAAAATTGGTAAGAAGGCTATCGCCGCACTTCGCGAGCCATCATTGGGACCTGTGTTCGGTATCAAGGGCGGCGCTGCTGGTGGTGGCTATGCACAAGTTGTACCAATGGATGATATTAATCTTCATTTTACCGGCGATATGCACGCCATTACAGCGGCAAATAATTTGTTGTCCGCTATGATTGATAATCACATCCACCAAGGTAATGAGCTCCAAATCGATTTGCGTCAAATTTCTTGGACACGTGTTCTCGATATGAATGATCGTGCATTGCGCAATGTAACTGTCGCAATGGGGGGCAAGGTATGTGGTTTCCCTCGGGAAGATCATTTTATGATTACCGTTGCCTCTGAAATCATGGCTATTTTATGTTTAGCTAAGGATTTAGAAGATTTAAAAGCGCGTTTTGGTCGCATCGTCATCGGCCCTAATCTTAAAGGTGAACCGGTGTATGTACATCAACTTGGATGTGAAGGTGCGATGGCACTTCTTATGAAAGATGCTATTAAACCAAATCTTGTACAAACATTGGAACATACGCCTGCCATTGTTCATGGTGGTCCATTTGCCAATATTGCACATGGTTGTAACTCCGTGGTGGCTACAAAACTCGGCATGAAACTTGGTGATATCGTGGTAACAGAAGCTGGATTCGGCGCTGATCTAGGGGCAGAAAAGTTCCTCGACATTAAATGCCGTTATGGCGATATCTTCCCAAATGCTGTTGTCATCGTCGCTACATTGCGCGCTCTTAAGATGCATGGTGGCGTACCAAAACAAGAGTTGAATACAGAAAACGTAGAGGCTGTAACAAAGGGCTTCAGCAATTTGCGTAAAGCTATTGAAAATATGCGCTTCTTCGGTGTACCTGTTATGGTTGCCATCAATAAATTCGTTACTGATACGGATGCTGAAATTGCGGAGTTAACTCGTTTGTGCAATGACTATGGCGTGCCTGTAGAGCTCAATGAATGTTGGGAAAAAGGTGGCGAAGGCGGTATCGATATGGCTAAACGCGTTGTGGAACTCGTGGAAGGCAGCGAACCAACACCTAAATTCGTATATGAATTAACAGATAGTATTGAAGATAAAATTGGTAAAATCGTTCGCACTATTTACGGTGGTGATGGCGTTACATTTGGGGCAAAGGCGAAAAACAAATCGCTCAATTAAAAGAATGGGGCCTTGATAATTTACCTGTTTGTATGGCAAAAACGCAATATTCCTTGTCCGATAACCCAGCTCTATTAGGAGCACCAACAGGCTTTACAATCAATGTAACGGATATTCGCGTAGCTAATGGTGCAGGATTCCTCGTATGCCGCACAGGTGATGTTATGGTTATGCCAGGTTTACCTAAACGCCCTGCTGCACTTAACATGGATATTGATGCAGACGGCACTATTAAAGGCTTGTTCTAATAACATGGTATTGTAATCGACATAGTATTTTTATTGACATAGTATACAGAGGGGGCGATGGCCCCTTTTGTTATTGAGGAGTATATATGGATTTATTGACGAGTTCTGTAAAAGATTTTGTAGCGGCAACCGCTTCAAAGGAGCCAACTCCAGGTGGCGGTGCTATTGCAGCATTGACGGCCGCCACAGGTGCAGCGTTAGCTGAAATGGTAGCGAATTTAACCTTTGATAAAAAAGGGTACGAAGATGTGCAAGAGGAGATGCATCTTTTACAACAAAAAGCAGCATTTATTCGAGAGAAAGCGCTTTCACTAGCACAAGCAGATGCTAATGTATTTAATTTGTTTATGGATGCCTTGGCATTGCCCCAAAATACCGATGAAGAGAAATTGGCGCGTACAGCTGCGATTCAACAGGCTTATAAGGATGCGGCTAATGTGCCTTTAGAAATAGGTATGATTAGTTATGAAATTTTTGATCTTGCGTATACTGCAGCTACAAAGGGGAATCAAAATCTTATTACCGATGGTATCATTGCGGCTATTAATGCGAGAGCTGCGGTAAAGGCAGCCTTTTTAAATGTGCGTATCAATCTATCCGGCATTAAGGATGAACATTATGTGGCTGATTTGAAAGCGCAAATGAATCAAATAGAATCCGAACTAGATGAAAAGGAAGCATCCGTTTTAGCTTTGTACAAATAAATGGACGATGACATACTTTTACAGTGTTAATGTTCGGAAAATATAAAAATAGAGGGCCTTAGAAAATAAAATTTCTAAGGTTTTTCTTTTTCTATTGTTAAAATCCGAATAATAACGTAAAATAGAAGTATAATGTTTGTAGTTTAGAAAACAGGAGACCATTATGTCAGAACAAAACAATACTGTTGACACTATGTTGCCAATACCTAAGCTGTTTGCCTATGGTTACAACACGTATTAGCAATGTATGCCGGTGCTGTAGCGGTACCAATCATTATTGCGCAAGCCATGCATTTGCCTGTAGAGGATTTAATTCGACTTATTACAGCGGACTTATTTACATGCGGTATTGCCACACTTATTCAAACAATAGGATTTGGTAATATTGGTGGTCGTATCCCGATGATTCAAGGCGTAACCTTTGCCTCTGTTGGTCCTATGGCCATGATCGGGGCTCAACATGGTATGACCGCCATTTACGGTGCCATCATCATAGCCGGTATTTTTACATTCTTAGTAGCACCATTTTTCAGTCGTTTGATTCGTTTGTTCCCACCTGTTGTAACAGGCACTATTATTACAATTATTGGTATTAACCTTATGCCTGTTGCTGTCAACTGGATGGGCGGTGGCGTAGGAAATCCGCAGTTTGGTAGTCTTACCAATATTGGCCTCGGTTTTCTTACCTTCTTAATCGTTATATTTACCTATAAATTTGCTAAAGGTTTCCTTGGTAATCTTTCCGTATTAATTGGTCTTATTGCAGGTACTGCCATCGCTTTTGCAATGGGGGTAGCCAATTTTGCTGAGGTTGGTAAAGCTCATTGGGTGGCTGTTATTGAACCATTATACTTTGGATTACCAACATTTGATTGGGCCTCTGTGATTTCCATGGTAGTGGTTATGCTCGTTGTTATGGTTGAAACAACTGGTGATAGTATCGCTATCGGTGAGATTGTAGATAAAAAAATCGATCGTAAGGAATTGGCATCCATTATCCGTGCCGACGGTCTTTCCACTGTTATTGGTGGTATTCTTAACAGTTTCCCATATACAGCATTTGCTCAAACGTTGGTCTTATCGCTGTAACACGCGTTAAAAGTCGCTTTGTAGTAGCTGCATCTGGTGTAATCTTAATTCTATTAGGTTTATTCCCTAAATTGGCGGCTGTTGTAGCAAGCATTCCAAATTCAGTGCTCGGCGGTGCTGGTATTGCTATGTTTGGTATGATTATTGCTAGCGGTATCCGTTCGCTTGGTAAAGTTAATTTTGAGGGTAATCAAAACTTGATGCTCGTTGCTATTAGTATTGGCGTATCCATGATTCCTATTGCGGCACCAACATTCTATGCACATTTCCCTGCATGGGCTCAAATTTTATTAAAATCTGGTATTACCTTTGGTAGTATCATGGCCATCCTCCTTAACTTATTGCTCAATGGCGTGAATAAGGGCGATGAATTTAAAGAAATGGGCCGTCGTTAATCGGCTTTCACCATTATTAATATTAAGAACTCTACTCGTCATGGGTAGGGTTCTTTTTTTGAAAGTAATAATCTTGAAATAGTGACTAAACTCACAGGGGGTATACCTATATACTATGGTATAATAAATTGATAAATTTAGATGATTTATTCCCATAAGAAGGGAAGGAGTTTATGGCTGAAGGTAAGATTATTGCCATCTCGATTAGCGAGAAAAGGGCAAAAGAAACATAATATTGAATCTGCTAATCTCATCGTAGATTACGGCATGGAAGGCGATGCACACGCAGGTAATTGGCATCGTCAAATTAGTTTGCTCGGCATTAAAAGTATTGAGCATATGCGCGATAAAGGGGCTGATGTAAAGCCTGGAGATTTTGCTGAGAATATCACCGTTGAAGGCATTGTGTTGTACGAGTTGCCGGTAGGAACTAAACTGCAATTAGGCCATGAGGTATTGCTTGAGGTAACACAAATCGGTAAAGAGTGCCATCACGGCTGTGAAATTATGAAACAAGTTGGATCATGTATTATGCCTACGCAAGGAATTTTTGGTAAAGTTCTAAAAAATGGTACAATTAATATAGGTGATGAAGTATCGATTATTAAATAATGTTGTAAATGAGGTGTACTATGAAGGATGCATGGGGCCGAACAATTGAATATGTACGTCTGTCGTTGACGGACGCGTGCAATTTTTGCTGCCCTTATTGCCGACCAGCAGAGATTACACCACAAAGCCAACATCAACTACTATCTGTAGATGAATGGATGACTATTTTAGGGGCATTTCATCAAGTAGGGGTGAAAGCTGTACGCCTTACTGGTGGTGAGCCGTTATTATATCCTCATATTGAAGAGTTATTAGCACGTATCAAGCAGACCGGATGGTTTGAAGATATATCCATGACTACTAATGGTAGTTTATTGGCACCTAGAGCTGCTAAATTAAAAGAACTTGGCTTAAATCGCGTAAATATTAGCCTTGATTCCCTCGATAGCGATGCCTTTGCTCTATGTGTGGGCAAAGCTAATCAGCTAGATTCCGTTCTAAATGGTATTCAAAGTGCTATTGATGCTGGTTTTACTTCTGTTAAAATCAATACTGTTCTTTCACGTCACTGGACTGATGATGAAGTTCATGATTTGCTAACGTATGTAGAAACTTGGCCGGTGATTTGGCGTTTTATTGAATATATGCCATTTCAGGGGGATGCGTTTCATGGACCGACCTTCGATGAATGGAAGGCTCAATTAGAACGCGTCAGCGGTGGTATCCTTACCGAAAATCACGATGTATACGGCTTTGGACCTGCCACGTATTATAATTTACCGAGTGGTAAGGAGATTGGTTTTATCTTCTCCATGTCTCATAGTTATTGCGATACATGCAATCGCGTTCGCCTTACCTCAGATGGTCAAATGCGACTCTGCCTTCTACGTGATGATGAGGCCGATTTAGTGTCTCTTGTACGTCGGGGTTTAAGTGAAACTGAACTCGCCAGTCATATTGAATGGGCACTACAACGTAAACAAGAACGTCATGATGGTGTTACCATGGATCAACCAGAACGCCCTATGTGGCGCATCGGAGGGTAGTATGGGATTCTTTGATTTTCTGAAACCGAGAAATAAGGAGTTTGTTCAATCCTGTTGGCCTGGTGGTAAAATGTTACAAGTCCATATGGAATACGATACACAAAAACTTATTTTTACCTATATAGGCCGTTATGGATTACAATTTAGCGTGCCTAAGACTGATGTAACAGACATCATTGTGAAAGAAGTAAGTCGTACCCATAGCGTCATTCAAATTTATCGCGGCGATGTATGTGTGGGAACTACGGATATCATCCCTACAGAGGCTTGTGAAACGATAAAGAATTGGATGCTAGAATTCTAATATCCTATACATATAGATATGGTATAAATCAAATTGATATATTTTATGGGAATGTAATAAATATTCTTTACATTCCTATAAAATAAGCATATAATAATTCATGTCATGGACCACTAGCTCAGCTGGCAGAGCACCTGACTCTTAATCAGGGTGTCCAGGGTTCGAACCCCTGGTGGTCCACCAAAATAAACCCGCACTACGGTGCGGGTTTTTCTTATTGTCTGTCCAAGAAAATGGGTGCAGATCAATTTGTAAGCATAAGCTATCTTCTTTTTACAATTCTAATTGCTCTTGCTTGTGAGTTTTTACCGCAAAATAAGTTTGAGCTAATGCGATTACCTCTTTACGCGGATCACCATTCATAGCGATTAAGTAACAAGCGTATCTAGAGAGTACTATATCTTGTATACTACGTTGTAAGTTAGCCCCAACATCTACCAATTTGTTGACGTCAACAAATTCGGATTGAACCACATGACCACTGGCTTCACAAGCATTTTTTGCCTTTTCAATAATTTTATAAAAATTTCGCCATTCGGAGTATTCAAGTATCCCTTGTAAATCCCTAGCATACCAATACTCATTACCTTCGTCATCAAGTTGTTTTATCGAATCAAAAGGCGATGTATATGAACTGAATATATACTTACTCAAATTGGCGTAGAATTCGAAGTTGTACCAAAACATGAAATGGGTGCGAAGCATGGAGAAACAATTCCAAGCGAAAACAGAATTCGTATTAGAGAGGATGTATATGAACGAGCTTGCAATGGTTATGGTCGAGACAGATTAACTATGGCACATGAATTAGGACATCTATTATTACATCGCGTAGAGTTGATTACTTTGGCGAGAGAAGATGGTGACATACCACCATATAAGGATCCTGAGTGGTAAGCGAATGCATTTGTGGGTGAATTACTAGCGCCATATGAATATATTAAGGACATGAGCATAATAGACATAGCAAGTCATTATGGAATCACAGAAAAATCAGCATCAATACAAAGAAGAAGAAAGTAAGAACGTATTGATATCATTACTTGATATGGGGACTTCTACATTTAGAGATGTGGAAGTCCTCTTTTGGTTAAAAAGATTTATTTGATTTATGTCAGATAAAATATATAGTATAGTTAAGGCAGACATAAGGAAGGAGGTGATGCCATTGAAGAAGTTATGGAAGATAACAAAAAAGTGGCTACCAATAATAACCGCGTTTATCCAACTTGCAATCGCAATAATACAGTTATTAAATCAGTAACCACAGGGGCTCGTAAGAGCCCCAATCTTCCTAACTATTATAACAATGGCGAGCATATGATTTCAAGATTAACTTTAATAATTAGTATTATTGCCTTTGTGTTATCCGTTTATAATCTATTAGTAATATTAGGAGTTCTATAATGAAATTAGATGATGTAATGACTACACAAGAGGCGGCAGAACGCTGGAATGTTACTGCTGATTCTCTTAAACAAAACTGTAGGGGTCGTGTAAAGAATGGATTTTTAGAAGGAGAATTTAGAAAATCAGGGAAAATGTGGCTTGTCACTAGACAAGGTATGGAACGTCTATATGGTAAAGAAATAAAGTCTTTATAAATTTATTCTGATAAATATTGCATAGACAATAAATTAGTAATCACTTATGATTGGTATATAATACTATTTCTCATTAGGAGGTTCCAAATGGCAGTAGATGTAGCTAGAACACAAGATGTATATAAAGATGCTGGTCAAAGTGTCAATTTCACAACATTATTATTAAATCGTAAAGATCGCGATGCAGAATTAGAAGTCATCCAAGATATGGCTGATCGTATTCAAGCCATTAAACGTTCTGTTAGTATTCGTGCTAATGGCGAAGGCTTGGGTATCGCTTTTGGCTTTAGCCGTAAAGCATGGGATTATTTATTCCCTAATGCACCTGTACCAAAAGAGTTAGAAGACTTCCAAGGTATTAAAGGTGATAAACAAGACGTGCCAGCTGTAGCAGCTGATTTGTTCTTACATGTACGTTCCAATAATGAATCTGTTACATATACTGTAGTGGATCAAATCATGGAATTCTTGCGTCCTATTACATCTGTAGTTGATGAAACTCATGGTTTCCATTATGAACAAGGTCGTGCTATTATCGATTTCGTTGATGGTACGGAAAATCCTGTAGGCCAAGAAGCAGTAGAGTGGGGCGTTATCGGTGATGAAGACCCTGAATTCACTAATGGTTCGTATGCATTTGCACAAAAATATGAACACGACCTTGATGCTTGGCGTGCACTTCCTACAGAAATGCAAGAAAAATTCATTGGCCGTCGTAAATTCAGCGATATTGAATTAGAAGATGATGAAAAAGATCCAGCAGCTCACAATGTAGTAGCTCAAGATAATCGCGATGACGAAGAACATAAAATCGTTCGTATGAATGTACCCTTTGCACAACCTGGCCAAGGTGTGCGTGGCACATATTTCATTGGTTATGCTCGTTACTGGGATGTAACGAAAACAATGCTTACGAATATGTTCACACAAAACGATAAATTGCTCGATTACTCTAAACCTATTACGGGTATGTTGTTCTTTATTCCATCCCTTGATACATTGGATGCTATTGCAGAAGGTGAGTTATAATCGTTGTAATTTTACGATATAATTAATGATAAAATAATATGCAATAAAATCTATAGAAAGCACCCCGTTTGGGGTGCTTTTATGCTATAATTAGAGAATATTATTGATTCTGTAGAATTTTAGTTTGTAGAGGTTGCCCATGAATTATACAAGTACACGTGGCACTGTTGCCGTAAATGAAACATATGCATTATTACATGGTTTGGCAGAAGATGGTGGTTTATACGTACCAGCTTTATTTCCAACAAATTGCTTAAGCTATAACGACATTAAAGATAAACCATACCAAGAGGTAGCTGCTGTTGTATTAGCAAAATTATTCCCTTGCTTCTCCGAAGCACATCTTAAGGAAATGATTAACTCCGCTTACAGCGATGTAAACTTTAGCACTCGCGATATTGCACCTTTACATTCTTTACTTGAAAAAGTATCCGTATTGGAACTATTCCACGGCCGTACACAAGCGTTTAAAGATATGGCGCTTTCACTATTCCCATATTTATTGGTAGCCGCAAAAGAAGCGGAAGGGGAAGATAAAGAGGTTCTTATCCTAACAGCTACATCTGGTGATACAGGCAAGGCTGCCCTTGAAGGGTTTAAAGATGTACCGGGTACGCATATTCAAGTATTCTATCCAACTGATGGCGTTAGCCCTATGCAAGCAGAACAAATGCAAAAGCAAGAAGGCGCTAATGTTAACGTAACGGCTATTCATGGCAACTTTGATGATGCTCAACAATTCTTGAAACGTTTATTCGTCGATGCAGATACAGCAAAAGAAGTGGCCGAAAAAGGCGTTATGTTCTCCAGTGCGAACTCCATTAACATCGGTCGTTTGGCACCGCAAGTGGTATACTATGTGAATGCTTATGCTGAACTTGTTGCACAAGGTGCTATCCATGAAGATGAAGCATTTAATGTAGTGGTTCCAACAGGTAACTTTGGTAACATCTTGGCTGCTTACTATGCTAAAAAGATGGGGATTCCTATCGGTAAATTGATCTGTGCATCCAATCAAAATAATGTGCTTACTGATTTCTTTAGAACTGGTACATACGATATGAATCGTCCGTTCTATACGACGATTTCTCCATCCATGGATATCCTTGAATCCTCTAACTTTGAACGTTTCTTGTACTATATTTCCGGTGAGGATAGTGGAAGAACAGCTCAATGGATGAAGGATTTGAAATCTACAGGCAAATTATCTGTCAATGAAGAAGAATTTAAACGTGTTCAAGCTAATTTCAGCGGTGCCTATGTAAATGATGAAGAAACAAAGGCCATTATTGAGCAAGTGTATAACTCCTATGGATATTTAATGGATCCTCATACCGCTGTTGCGATGGGCGCATATATGAAAGAATTAGAAGCACATCCAGAGGATGGTGCTCGTCATACTATCATCGCATCTACTGCACATCCATTTAAATTCCCAACACCTATTTGTGAGGCTCTTGATATTAAGGTTGGTTCTACTCCTTATGAAAGCTTAGATAATATCTCTGCTGTAACCGGTGTAGCGTTCCCTAAACAATTGGCTGCGTTAAAGGCTAAATCGTTGCGCTTTACAAAGCCATTGACAAAGAAAATATGAAACAAGAAATTCTAGATTTTGTTGATACATTCTCTAAATAATGATTGCCGCCTCTCCTTGTAGGGGCGGTTTCTTATTGTATTGGTTAACGATATATTGTATCGACGAGATAGGAGGATATATGGCAAAAAAAGGGTTAATCTATGCGCTTCTTTCGGCACTTTTGCTGAGTACTATGAATTTGTTCGTTAAGATGCTAGGATCGAATATTCCATCTGGAGAGATTGCATTCTTTCGCGGATTATTTGGCACCGTTGCAGTTCTTATCGTTATGTATATAAAGGGCATCCGCTTTTCCACGGAGGACCGGGGCTTGCTTGTTATGCGAGGTCTCTATGGCGGTTTTGGCATGGTGTGTAACTTTATAGCCTTGGTACATATGAAGATGTCTGATGCTACCATATTGTTTCAAACATCGGGCATTTTCGTGTTTATCTTTAGCGCCTTTTTCTTAAAGGAACGCGTTCCAAAGGGTGCTGGTAAATGGCTTATTCTAATCTTCATAGCCGTGATGGTGATGGTTAATCCGTTTAGCTATGGTGGATTTACCTGGTATGCACTAGTCGCTGTATTGGGTGCTGCTTTATCGGCCGCAGCTTATACGACGATTCGCTCTATTAGTAAGCATGGTAAGCATAGTAATTTGAAATTATGGCGTATTTTTTGATTACAGGTATGATTGCCGGTCTTGTGACGACCGATGGATTTGTAATGCCAGAAGGTCAAGAATGGCTCATTATTACTGCTATTGGCGGTATAACCGTAGTGGCTCAATTCTTCTTGACGGGTGCTTTTGTTACAACAAATGCTGTTGTAGCTCAATTCTTGCAATATGTAGGCGTCTTTATTAGCTCCTTCTATGGTTTTTTATTCTTTGGTGAAAGCTTATCCATCGAAACGGTAGGCGCTGGTATCGCCATGTTTGTGGCGTCCGTTATGTTGGCACGCTTAAAAGAGCAAAATGGTCCTATACGTGAAGGCAAGGTCATAGAGGAAAAAACAAAATAAATGTCGAATACTATATAAGTAGTATTGGTGCATAATCAAGATGCGACCATCAATTAGGGATATCATTGTATGGTTGCATCTTTTTGTATATTGTAGGAGTGTGATGGCTATGTTTATGGAGTGGATTAAAATTGAGAATTACCGTAATCTCGTAGATATTGAACTACACTTTCACAATGATATCAATTACTTTGTAGGCGAAAATGCAGTGGGGGAAATCCAATTTTCTTGACCTCTTAGAGCAAATGATGAATGCACGAGGTTTTCAAGAAAGTGACTTTGCTGATGTACATAGACCGATACGCATTGAGTGTAAAATGTCCTTTTCTGAGCTTACTACATCATTTCAGGATATGATTGGTCCAGAAGATGGTATGTATCTACGCCTTGAACAAGTGGTACAAGAGGTATATCCACGACTCTATAAGATGGATGGAGAGAAATTGACACCGGTACCATTGTCTATGTTGCGCCATACAATCTATATGTGTCATCGCGATACATCGGAAGCGGAACTTTATTCCATTCCTACATCGGTGTATATGGAACTGGGGAAACAGCTTGTTACCTATCTGCCTAAGACTGGATTGACATCAGATGATGCCATCGCATTAGATAGCTTTATCAATGTAAGAATGGGGCTTGATCCCGAATGTGTTCTTAATATTCAGCGTCTTGTAGAACTATTAACATCCTCTACAGAGGCAAACTTAATTCGTAAGTATTCCATAGATAATGTACGCCTTATCATGGCGGTAGCGCTAAAGATTTTGGCTCAAATTTACATGAAGGTGCACAGTGCATCCTCCAATTTAGAATCATTGCTCGTGTATGACAGTGAAGGCCGTCGATATTTACCGGTATTTATCAGTGTCGATGAACCAGAACTACATTTGAGTCCTTATTTGCAACGAGCTGTGCTCAGCTATTATCGTCAAATTGCAACTAATGAAAATGCTGAATTTAGCATTAATTAAACAGCTATTCCAAATTGATGGCCTATTAGGTCAATTATTTGTAGTAACTCATAGTACCGATGCATTGGTAGACGATTATCGTCATATTATACGCATGTATCGTGATGAAACGGGTCTCGTTCGCGCCGCATGCGGGGTCACATTTAAATTTGCTCGCGAAGTAGAAAAGCATTTGATCATGCATTTTCCTGAAGCGAAGGAAGCCCTCTATGCACGGTGTATCATCTTGGTGGAAGGGGAAACTGAGTATGGTAGTTTTGCAGGTATGGCCAAAAAATTAAATGTAGATTTTGATTATTTTGGTATATGTCTTATTAATGCACGTGGAGAATCTTCTATTAGTAAGCTTCATAAATTATTTAAAAGCTTTGCCATTCCGACGGTAGCACTCTATGACCGAGATGTAATGGATAAGCATAGCAAGTCTCATGTTAATGTCTTTTATACAAATGAAATCTGTTTTGAAATGGATGTAGTATCCCATTTGATTCGACATCATCATCGGGATATATTGGATGCCATTATTCAAGATCTTATTGATACTGGGCGTGGTATGGTAACAAAGGATATGGCCCGTCGCGGTTTTGCTAAGTTAGGGCTTGATGATCATCAAGTGGTACAACGATGTTTGAAATATCAAGGCAAAGGATATAGATACATTATTGGCGTACTATTTCTCTTGGTTTTATAGCAATAAAGGTGTGATTGTAGGGCGTAGAATTGCCTACTATATACCGGATCATATGATTCCACCAGCCTTTATTGCGGTTATTGAACGGGCTAAAGTTTTATCTCTAGAATCATCTATTATGAAAATAGGATGATAAGCATATTAAAAACTTTCAATAAACTATATCGAAAAATGTTGACATAGATGCAGTTTTCTTTTATGATTAATGAGGTTAATTTTTCCGAACGGTATTAAGTGTGAGTAGGAGTTAAACATGAAGGAATTTATTAAAGAGTTTAAAGAGTTCGCTTTTAAAGGGAACATGATGGACCTCGCTGTAGGTATGATTATTGGTGCAGCTTTCACAGCATTAGTGAATTCTGTAGTTAGCAATTTGTTCATGCCATTAATCAGTGTGTTCACTGGTGGTATTGATTTTAGCAATCTATATTTGCCATTAAGTGAAGCGTCTAAAGAGGCATTTGTAAATGGTGCTGATATTGCAACAGCTCGCTCTGCTGGTGCTGTATTGCCTTACGGTACATTCATTACTGACCTCATTCAATTCTTAATCTTAGCATTCGTTGTATTCTTAATGATTCGCGCGTTGACGAAGCTAATGCAAAGTGCTAAGAAGAAGCTGAAGAAGCACCAGCAACTACAAAAGAATGTCCATTCTGTAAAACAGAAATCAATATTGATGCAGTTAAATGTCCTAACTGTACATCTGATTTAAAATAATCAACACACTAAGAAAGAGTTCTAGAAGCATAATGCTTTTAGAACTCTTTTTTGTTGTAACTTAGCCCTGAGTTTTGGTAAATTTCCAATTATAGGATACAATATAGATACATATAGTTTTCGTTGTAAATGATATGTTGTTACAGCATTTAAGAATATATAGAGAAGGGATGAAATGATTATGGAACGTAAACCATTAGTAGTGGTACCTGGCTTAGTGCGACGTGATGCTATTGCCTATTTACAAGAACATGTTGACGTACGTCAGTGGACAGAAAAAACTAAAATGCCTAGAGAGGTTTTAAAAGAATGGTTACGCGATGCTGATGGTTTGTGGTCTATTAATTCCATATCGGTTGATGCGGACCTTGTGAAAGATGCGCCTAATTTAAAGGTCATTGCACAAGCCTCAGTAGGCTATGACAATGTAAAGATTGATGAACTTACGGCGGCGGGCATTCCTTATGGCAATACGCCAGGTGTTCTCAACGAAACCGTAGCAGAACTTGCTTTCACATTGATTGCTACGGCGAGTCGGCGCATTATTGAAAATGCAGCCTTTGTAAAAAATGGCCGTTGGGCTGAGCGTCCTTCTAATATTAAGGGCTTTGATTTGAGTCGCCGCACATTGGGTATCATTGGTATGGGCGCCATCGGTGTTTCCATTTCTCGACGTGCTCGCGCCTTTGGTATGACCGTTGTATATCATAATCGACATCAACGTAATGATGATAAATTGTATAGAACAACATATATGGAATTAGATGAGTTACTTGCTACGAGTGATGTGGTATGTATCATGGCGCCACTTACGGATGAAACGTATCATATGTGCGATACCGAGTTTTTTAAGAAAATGAAAAAGACCGCATTGTTCGTCAATGTAGGTCGCGGTGCTATCGTTGATACAGATGCACTCATCGATGCTCTTAAAACTGGTGAAATCGATTATGCGGCACTTGATGTAACTGATCCAGAACCACTACCAGCAGATCATCCATTGTTGTCCATTGATAACTGTTTAATTGTTCCTCATATTGGTTCGTATACAGATCGGACGCGATATGATATGTCCATGTTGACAGCGAATAATATCATTGCTGGTGTTCATAAAAAACCTCTACAAACATGTGTTAATGAAGAGGTGAATTATAAAATGTGCGGTCCTATATAAAATATGGTAAAATAAAAGAATATTTATCGTATGGAGGTTGTAACGTTGGAACATAAAGATACTGAACAAACTGTAGCTCCTGAAGAAGTTGTATCCATTAACTTTATCGAAGCTGAAATAAATAAAGATAATGAAGAGGGCGTATACGGTGGCCGTGTACATACGCGATTCCCACCAGAACCAAATGGGTATTTACATATCGGCCATGCTAAGTCCATTTGCCTTAACTTTGGCTTAGGCGAAGAATACAAGGGCTTAACCAATTTGCGCTTTGATGACACAAATCCAGAAAAGGAAGATGTGGAATATGTAAATTCCATTAAGGAAGACGTGGAATGGCTTGGATTCCATTGGGATGGCGACGTACGGTATGCATCTGATTACTTTGGTAAAATGTATGATTATGCTAAAAAGCTTATCACTTTGGGTAAGGCTTATGTAGATGATCAAACAGCAGAAGAAATTCGTCAAACGCGTGGCGATTTCTCTACACCTGGTACGAATAGCCCATATCGCGATCGCTCTGTAGAAGAAAATTTAAAACTCTTTGAAGAAATGAAAGAGGGGAAATACAAGGATGGCGAAAAGGTATTACGCGCTAAAATTGATATGGCGGATCCTAATATCGTCATGCGCGATCCTGTATTGTATCGTATTGTAAATGCAGCGCATCACCGTACAGGATCTGAATGGAGCATTTATCCAATGTACGACTTTGCACATCCTATCGAGGATGCTATTGAACGCATTACCCATTCCGTATGTACATTGGAATTTGAAGTGCATCGTCCATTGTATAATTGGGTTCTCGAAGATTGGGAAGATACTGAAAAACCTCGCCAAATCGAGTTCGCTCGTTTAAATGTAACAAAAATGGTTATGTCTAAACGAAAATTACGTGCTCTTGTAGAGGCTGGCCTCGTATCCGGTTGGGATGATCCTCGTATGCCTACCATTTCTGGCTTGCGCCGTCGTGGCTATACACCAGAAGCCATCCGTGATTTCTGCGACCGCATTGGCGTAGCTAAGGCTGATAGCACTGTAGATATTGCATTGCTTGAATTCTGTATTCGTGAAGATTTGAAATTAAAAGCTCCACGTCCAATGGTTGTCATCGACCCTGTTAAGGTTATTATCGATAATTATCCAGAAGGTCAAACAGAACCTTGTGTGGTTGAAATAATCCAGAAAATGAAGAACTCGGTACTCGTGAAGTTATGTTTGGTCGCGAAATTTATATTGAGCGCGCTGACTTTATGGAAGAACCGGTTAAGAAATTCTTCCGCTTGGCTCCGGGAAAAGAAGTACGCTTAAAAGGCGCTTATTTCATTACTTGCCAATCTGTTGTAAAGGATGAAAACGGTACCATTACCGAAATCCATTGTACCTATGACCCTGAAACGAAGAGCGGCAGTGGTTGCACACGTAAGGTAAAGGGTACATTGCATTGGGTTGAGGCTTCTACGGCTGTAGATATTGAAACTCGTTTATATGACTACTTGCTTAAAGAAGAATCCGATGGTAAAGACTTCTTAGCTGATTTTAATCATGAATCGTTACAGGTTATGCACAGTAAAGGTGAAGCAAGCCTTGCTAATACTGTTCCTGGCGATAGATTCCAATTCTTGCGTCAAGGTTATTTCGTAACTGATAAGGATAGCACTGCCGATCATATTGTGGTAAACCGCATCGTAGGTTTACGTGATACATGGGCAAACAACAAAAGAAATAGTTGTGATTATACCGCCCCTTTAAGGGGCGGTTTTGTTTAGGAGAAAACTATGAAATCAATGATAGCTTTAGCTCTCGCTGGTGTTGTAGCGATGAGCACACCTGTACTTGTTGATGCGGCTAATATTAATGCTAGTAAATATGCCGCTGCATATGGAACGTATAATGGTATGAAACTTAACGAAGGTGTTACGATTTATGCCAATGCGCCAAAGGCTTTGTTCGCCGGCGCAGGTAAAACCGATGTAAAAACGGCTCTTATGCAAGCTGGTGCCAGCCGTGCCGAGGTATATACGCTTAACGTAAAACGAGAAAATGAAATGAATTACGCTGTATTTGCGAATGTGGTCGTAGGTGGTAAACATAATCTTGTTAACACCAAGCATGTGAGCACTGATGCCAGTGATGTCGGTAATTTGGTGGCGTCTATCAATGGAGGTAAAGCTGCTGAGCTAGGCCAATATCAAGTGGTGACACCTTTGGCTAAGCACAATAAAACATATGTAGGTGCACTAAAATATACAAGTAAAGATAATAATAATTCTTATAATGAGATTCTTCATGTTGCTGTTTCTGAAAGTAAATACGAGGGCCCTAGTGTGCGATTTATCGCTATAGATGAAGAAAGTGATGCTAAGGTATTTCCTCGCGTGAGCAACTTGCTAACTGGTAAATAATAAATAATTATTGAAATAAATTATCAATTATCTTGACAATATTTCTCATCGAGAGTACTATGTGTATATAGTAATCAATCTCAAGTAATGAGGCGGATTCTATATAGATATGCAACAGGCAGGTACGACTATGATGGATTCAATTGACAATATCATTGGATTTCATTGTGCACCGGCAATTCGAGGCATTAAGATCTCGAATTTGGTTTCTATTCCACGGGACATGAATGAACAAATCCAATTCGTTTTGACTGAATATAATAAAGAGTTTAATGAAAAGGGTTTATTCTTCTTTGAATTATGTCGCTGTAAAGCACGTAGACTATTATTGGTGTTCCGTGAAACACAATTACGAGACTATGTACGGCAACCTGCGGTGATGACATTTGAAAGCCTACGGTTATCAAGATAGTATGAGCATTATGGAGATGCTTGAACATTTGCGATATCGTATGGAATCAAGCGTTGATTTCCCTCATGAAATTGGTGTGTTCCTTGGATATCCATTAATGGATGTGAAGTATTTTATTTCTCGTCGCGGTAATGGATACTCTATGTGTGGTGAATGGAAGGTTTACCACGATGTAGTAGATGCACAACGCTCTTTCCTATGTTACAAAGCATGTCGTGAATTTTGTCAAACTCAATTGATGTTGGGAAAAACATTTAGTTCATTGGTCGCAAGAACGGCCTAGGAGGTACAAGATGATTGGTGTAATTTTTTGGTCCGGTACAGGCAATACAGAAAGAATGGCTTATGAAGTAGCTGAAGGTATCAAAGCTGCAGGTCAAGACGTAGAAGTAAAATCCGTTTCTGAAGTATCTGTTGATGAAGCAGCAGCTTACGATAAATTAGCTCTTGGTTGCGCTGACATGGGTGCTGAACAATTAGAAGAAGGTGAATTCGAACCATTCTACACCGAATTAGAAGGTAAATTGAGTGGTAAAAAAGTAGCAATCTTTGGCTCCTATGGTTGGGGGGGGCACTTGGTTAGAAGACTGGGGCACTCGCATTAAAGATGCTGGCGGCGAATTAGTAGCTGACGGTGTAGCAATCTTGGGTGAACCAGATGATGACGGCAATGCACAATGCCAAGAATTGGGTAAAACATTAGCTAACGCATAACAACTTCATATTATATAAAGACTATAGCGATGGATGTGACATCGCTATAGTCTTTTTTGTATCTATTTATGGAAAGGTGTACTGCTTTGGTATATAATTAAATAATGTTATTGCAAAGGAGACGCATTATGAAGGACGAGCGATTTATAGTTACCTATCGAATTGAAGCCGACACATATGAAGACGCAAAGTCTATTGCTTGGGCTGTTCAAGTAGAACAAACGATTGAATTTCCTTATGAATTTGTAACTGATCCATATATTAAAAATACAATTACCGGTCGATTGGAATCTCTCGAACCGATGGCGCCAGATTCCGCATATGCAACTGTGGGAGTGATGCCTAATGTAGTGATTGATGCTTCTCGGTATTATCTAGCTCGCATTTCATATCATGTAGATACTACCGCATTAGAAACAACGCAATTTTTAAATGTTGTATTTGGTAACTCATCGTTACAACCTCATATTTGGGTGGTAGACATAGAACTATGTCCTACATTATTTGACGTATTCAAAGGTCCAAGATTTGGATTGCATGGTATTCGTAGATTGGTTGAAACGCCTACAAGACCGATGATTCAAGCTGTAATTAAACCTATGGGAACGCCTAATGAAGAACTAGCTCGCATGTGTGCAGCGTATACGCGTGGTGGTGTCGATGTTATCAAGGATGATCATGGCATTACGAACCAATCTTTTTCGCAGTTTAAAGGATCGTGTAAGACGATGTGCTGCTGCTGTGCGTGAGATGAATGAGGCGCATGGAAAACACGCATTATATGCAGCTAATGTGTCTGGTGATGGCACAGACGTATTAGAACGTGCTTATTTCGCTAAAGAGGCGGGTGCTACGGCGCTTATGGTAGCCACAGGTTTAGTTGGCTCTGGTTGGTTACATAAATTAGCTACTGATGAAAAATTGCGCTTGCCTATTATTCACCACCCTGCCTATTCTGGTGGTTTTGTGAGCCCTGGTGTATCCGGTATTGCCGACTATTTACAGTTGGGATTCTTGCCTCGATTATTTGGCGCTGATATGATGGTTTTTGTATCCTATGGAGGGCGCTTTACCTTTACCCAAGAGCAATGTAAGCGTATTGCCGCGTATATTAAACATCCTGTAGGATTGGTGAAAGCAGGCTGTCCGGCTCCTGGTGGTGGCGTGACTGATGCGCGCCTTACAGAATTAGTCGAGTTGTACGGAAATGATACGATGTTCCTCGTTGGAGGCGATATGTTCCGTCGTGGACCAGATCTTGAGTCGAATATGGCGTATTTTGTTAATCGATTAGAAGAACTGTCACAATTGAAACAATAATAGTTGTGAAAGTTGGACTTTCACTAACGCAATCGTACGGTGATTGAAAGACTTTCACCAATAGAAATAATTAATTATATGGAGTAGTTTAATGAGTGAAACCTCACCTTTAGAGGTCCATGTTCTTGCCAGTGGTAGCAAGGGTAATTGTACAGTTATAAAAAAAGGAAATTCTGTAATATTACATGATGTGGGTATTAGTTGCCGGCGCATCGTTAATGGGCTGAAAGAATTACATATCGATATGAGCCAGGTTGAGGGAATATTTATTAGCCACGAACATACCGACCATATTGCGGGGCTACAACAACTATTAAGCGTTTTGATATTCCTGTATATACTAAGCAAGGCACGTGGCGTGAAATCCAAGATAAGTTAATCGTTCCAAAACATCAAATGGTGGAATTGACAAAGGGGAGTTTGGAGCTTGGAAATCTTACGGTGGAACCCTTTAGTGTTAGTCATGATGCGGCAGATCCTATAGGCATCAATGTATATTCTGGCAAGGACAAGGCTACGGTTGTCACCGATACAGGTGTGATTACGGACGATATATTGCACCGATTAGATGGCAGCACATTGCTAGTCTTGGAGGCTAACTATGATCCTCAGATGTTGCGTTTTGGACCGTATCAACCGTTTTTAAAGCAACGCGTGGCCAGTGATGAAGGTCATTTAAGCAACGAAATGGCGGCACAGGCCTTACTTATGATGAAACGACCTGATTTTATGCAGGTCATTTTGGCACATCGCTCTGAAAATAATAATAACCCTGTCCTCGTAACGCAGACGATTGGTCAAATGCTCGTCGATGGGGGCGTTAAAATAGGACCGGAAATGAAATTACAGCATGGCCAACCTAACGAAATAGTATCCATGCAGTCTGTTCATAAAAATTAGAGGTACATCTTGTATGAAGTTTCATGTAATCTGTATTGGTAAATTAAAAGAGGCTTACCTTCGAGAAGGTGTGGCCGAATTTGTAAAACGTATGCGCCCCTATGGAGGTGTTACAATTACTGAATTGAATGAAAGTAAAATAGGGGATAAGCCCAGTGATGCGGACCGTAAACAAGTAGTCGTAGAAGAGGGACAACGGTTGTTAAAGGCCGTTCCTAAATCGGCATACACTGTATTGCTAGATGTATATGGTAAAACGATGTCTTCTGAAAATTTGGCCTCTATGGTATCTAAATTAGAGGTGGACGGCATCAGCGATATGGCCTTTATCATAGGCGGTGCCTTTGGTGTTAGTGACGAATTGCGCCGTTCTGTAAAATTTAAGTTATCCTTTAGCCCTATGACCTTTACTCATCAAATGGTTCGATTGTTGTTAGTAGAACAGATTTACCGCAGTGCTAAGATAAATCGCAATGAACCATACCATTGGTGATATACTTAACTAAATATTATTTATATACAATTTTTGAAAAAGGAGTTTTCAACTCTAAGGTCGAATAGTATAATAAAGAGTAAAGTTATATGAAGGAGGAATTCCCTATGAAAATCCAAGACGTAATGAATAAATATCCTGTTACAGTTGGTAAAGATGCTCCTATTTCTGATGTAGCAGACTTATTAGTTAAATATAATTTAACAGCTGTCTCTGTTGTGGATGAAGAAAATAAATTGTTAGGTATTATTTCAGAAGGTGACTTGTTATACAAAAAGGTTCGCCCTCATGTACCTCATTATGTAAATGTTTTGGGCGCTAGTATCTATTACAATGGTATTGGTGAATATAATGCACAATTCAAAAAATTGTTAGCATCCCACGTATATGAATTGATGACTAGCGATGTTATTACTACAACACCTGATAAAGATGTAGAAGAAATCGTATCCGTTATGCTTGATCAACATTTGAAAAATGTCCCTGTTGTAGATAAAGAGTATCGTTTGATTGGTATTTTATCTCGTCGTGATATCATTAAATTGATTGCAAAAGATAACTAATTATTTACATATATGCAATACTAAACAGCCACTCCCTATGAGTGGCTGTTTCCTTATAATGCTAAGAATTGCATTGAATTTTCATTTATGATATTATAAGGAGTGCATAATATACTACAGAAATTTGGGCGTTTGCCCTTCAAGGAGGACATATTTTAATGAAAGCAACTGTAAATCCTGTCGATCAACACGTAGTAACTTTTAACTATCGAAGTACCTGCAGCAGAAGTAGACAAAGGTATCAAACAAGCGGTAAAAACGCATTGCAAAACCAAGTAAACATTCCTGGCTTCCGTAAAGGCCACGCACCTCGTCGTGTATTGGAAATGAACTTTGGTAAAGAAGCTATCTTGGAAGAAGCATTTGACGTATTGGCTAGCCAAAACTATAGTGCTGCTCTTCGTGAAAACGATATCGTTCCTGTATCTGATCCAGAAACAGAACGCGTACAATTCGAAGAAGGTAAAGATTTAATCTTCAAAGTAACTGTAACAAAAACGCCCAGAAGTTAAACTTGGCGATTACAAAGGCTTAGAAGCTACAAAAACAAGACGCTACTGTAACTGATGAACAAATCGAAGAACAATTGAACAATATTCGTGAACAACAAGCTAAAATGGTTGTTGCTGAAGAAGGCGCTACAATTCAAAAAGACGACTTCGCAGTAATCGATTTCGCTGGTTCTGTTGATGGTAAACCATTTGATGGTGGCGAAGGTAAATCCTACCCATTACAAATTGGTTCCGGTAGCTTCATCCCAGGTTTCGAAGATCAATTGATCGGCGCAAAAGCTGGTGATGATGTAACTGTAAAAGTAACATTCCCAGAAGACTACTTCGTAGCTGAATTAGCTGGTAAAGAAGCAGAATTCAAAACTCATATCCATGATATTAAACGTAAAGAATTGCCTGAATTGAACGATGAATTCGCAAAAGAAGCAAGCTCTTACGAAACAATTGAAGAATTGAAAAACGATCTTCGCGCTAAAATGGAAGAAGAAGCATCCCGTCGTGCCATCGACATTTACAATGCTGATTTGATCCAAGCAGCTGTTAAAAATGCAACTGTAGATATTCCAGAAGTGATGATCAATGATCGTGTAGAACAAATGATTCAAGAATTGGCTATGAACATGGAAGGCCGTGGCTTGAAACTTGATGACTACTTGAAATTCTCCAATAAAACTATCGAAGATTTACGCACTGAATACAAAGATTCCGCAGCTGAAATGTACGCGCTGATTTAGTATTGGACGCTATTGCAACTGCTGAAGGTATCGAAGTAACTCCAGATGATATGAATCGCGAAATCTTCATTATGGCTCAAAACTTTGGGGCAGATCCTAAAGAAGTTTGGGATATTATTGCAAAAGAAGGTCGTGTAGCTATGTTGGCAGGCTCTGTAGCTCGCAAAAAAGCAGCTCGATTCATCATCGATAATGCAAAAGGTGCAGAAGCAGCAGAATAATGCTTGCTCACTAGGTACATGAAAAGGTGATTATATGTATGTACCAATCGTAGTTGAACAAGGCGAACGTGGTGAACGTTCGTATGATATTTACTCTCGCTTATTAAAGGATCGCATTATCTTTTTAGGTGGACCTATTGATGATAATGTTGCAAATGCGGTGATTGCCCAAATGCTTTTCCTAGAAGCAGAGGATCCAGATAAAGATATTCATCTATATATTAATAGCCCAGGTGGTGTTGTAACTGCTGGTATGGCTATCTATGACACGATGCAATATATTAAACCAGATGTGTCTACCATTTGCGTAGGCTCCGCTGCAAGTATGGGGGCTGTATTATTGACAGCCGGTGCAAAGGGAAAACGCTTTGCATTGCCTCATGCGCGCGTTATGATTCACCAACCATTGGGTGGTGTACAAGGTCAAGCATCTGAAATCGAAATCCATGCCCGTGAAATTCTTCGTATGCGTGAAGAGTTAAATGGTATCCTAGCAGCTCGCAGTGGCCAAGACATTGAAGTGGTAGCACGTGATACGGATCGTGATAACTTCATGAGTGCCCAAGATGCCGTTGAATACGGTTTGATTGACGAGGTGTTAACTCGTGATACTCTAGAAAGCAAGTAATGGAGGCGCTCATTGGCAAAAGATAAAGATACTATGCGTTGTAGCTTTTGCGGACGCACAAGTGATGAAGTAAGAAAACTAGTGGCCGGTCCTAATGTGTACATCTGTGATGAATGCGTAGAAGTTTGTGAACGCATCATTGAAGATGAACTTGGTGACATCGGTACAGAAGACTTTAAATTAAAAGAATTGCCAACGCCAAAAGAAATTAAAGCTCATCTTGATCAATATGTCATTGGTCAAGATGATGCTAAAGTTTCCCTTGCGGTGGCAGTATATAATCACTACAAACGTCTACAAACAGATAATGTGGTAGATGATGTAGAACTACAAAAGTCCAATGTTCTATTTATTGGACCTACAGGTAGTGGTAAAACATTATTGGCTCAAACATTGGCAAAAATGTTAGAGGTTCCATTTGCAATTGCAGATGCAACAAGCTTAACCGAGGCTGGCTATGTAGGGGAAGATGTAGAAAATATTCTATTAAAACTCATTCAAGCCGCCGATTATGATATTGAACGGGCTGAACGCGGTATTATTTACATCGATGAAATCGATAAGATTGCCCGTAAGTCTGAAAATCCTTCCATTACACGTGACGTGTCAGGGGAAGGTGTGCAACAAGCACTTTTAAAAATCTTAGAAGGTACCGTTGCTTCGGTGCCACCTCAAGGTGGTCGTAAGCATCCTAATCAAGAAATGTTACAAATCGATACTACTAATATTCTCTTTATTTGTGGTGGCGCATTTGATGGCATGGATAAGGTTATTACAAAACGTACCGCTAAGAAAACATTAGGTTTTGGTGCTGATGTACAACGTGCTGAAGAACGCGATGTATCTGCGATTCTCAAAGAGGTTGTACCTGAAGATTTATTGAATTTGGTTTGATTCCTGAATTTATTGGTCGTTTGCCTGTTATGGTAACATTAGATCTATTAGATCGGGATGCATTGGTCCAAATTCTTACAAAACCGAAAAATGCATTGACTAAGCAATATGAAAAAATTCTATCCCTTGATGGTGTAGAATTAACATTTGAAGATGATGCATTAGAAGAAATCGCTGATGAAGCATTACAGCGTAAAACTGGTGCTCGTGGTTTGCGTGCCATTATTGAGAAGGTAATGAAGTATGTTATGTATGAAGTTCCATCTATGGATGATGTGGCAAAATGCATAGTTACCAGAGAAGCCGTAAAGGGCACAGGTGAACCTATACTCAAAAATGAGGCAGACAAAGACATCCAGCTGAAATCGTAATTCGAAGAAACTCATTTCTGTGTAGGAATGAGTTTCTTTTCATAATATAAATCCTTGGAGGACATATGAATTTACTCGAAGTAGGTATTCCTACCGTTCCCCTTAGAGGGATGGTTGTATATCCGAATATCGTGATTCACCTCGATATCGGTCGAGACAAATCCATCAAAGCGGTAGAAGCCGCAATGAACGAAGATCGCATTATGGCAGTGGTATCCCAAAAGGATGATTCTGTAGATGCACCTACCGTTCATGATTTAGCCCAAATGGGTACACTTGTAAAAATTAAACAAATGTTGCGCTTACCAGGTGGTATTGTTCGTGTTCTCGTTGAAGGTATTACTCGTATTCGTGTTATGAACATTACGAGCATGGATCCTTATTATGTAGGGGACTATGAACGTGTAGCATCCATTTTCGAAGATGATGTAGAACTTGAGGCGTATCGTCGTTTAGTACAGTCTAAATTCAATGAATGGGCTGATGAAGCTAAAACGATTACTGAAGAAGGCGTTACACGCGTTATGGAATTGCGTGACCCTTGTGAACTAGCCGATCAAGTAGCATTTATGTTGCCTGTTAATAATGCAAAACGACAAGAGTTACTAGAGGAATTATCTGTTGCAAGACGATTGAACATGATTGTAGGCATTCTTAATATGGAATTACAAATTTCTGATTTGGAAAATTCCATCAACAATCAAGTTCGTCAAGCTATGGAAAAAACACAAAAAGAATATTTCTTGCGTGAAAAAATTCGCGTCATTCATGATGAATTAGGGTGATAAGGGCGATCCTGAGGAAGAAGCAGATGAATTAAGAGAACAATTAAAAGCTCTTAATTTGAGCGAAGAGGTTCACAATCGTATCGATAAAGAAATTTCTCGCTATAGCCGCATGCCACAAATGATGCCTGAAGCGACCATTCTCAGAAATTATCTTGACTGGGTATTGAGCTTACCATGGAACGATGTTACCGATGATCGTCTAGATATCAATGAAGCAAAAGATATTTTAGAGGCTGATCATTATGGCTTAGAAAAGGTTAAGAAACGTATCTTAGAATTCTTGGCAGTTCGCAAATTGACAGGTAAGAATAGCGGTTCCATCCTTTGCTTAGTAGGACCTCCTGGTGTTGGTAAAACATCGTTAGCTTCATCCATTGCTAAAGCGATGAATCGTAAATTCGTACGCGCATCCTTAGGTGGTGTTCGCGATGAAGCTGAAATTCGTGGCCATCGTCGTACATACATTGGCGCATTGCCAGGTCGTATGATTCAGGGCATTAAAAATGCAGGTACACGTAATCCTGTATTCTTGCTTGATGAAATCGATAAATTGGCATCCGATTATAAAGGTGATCCATCTTCTGCATTATTAGAAGTGTTGGATCCGGAACAAAATAGTACATTTAGCGATCATTTTATTGAAATTCCATTTGATTTCTCCGATGTATTCTGGATTACTACGGCGAATGTGGCCTCTAATATTCCAGGCCCATTATTAGACCGTATGGAAATTATTGAGCTTTCAAGCTACATGGAAGATGAAAAATTAGAAATCGCTAAGCGCTATTTAGCACCTAAACAAATCGAAAAGAACGGTTTAAAAGATAATAAAATTAAATTATCTGATGCAGTGTTAAAGAAAATTGTATCCGAATATACTCGTGAAGCTGGCGTTCGTACCTTGGAAAAAACTATCGCTAAAGTATGCCGAAAAATGGCTTACCAAGTAGTAGAACAAGATATTGAAACTCCGAAGGTTTCCGTCAAGAATTTACACGAATACTTAGGCGCACCTATCTTTATCGATCAAGAACGTGAAAAGAAACCTCAAGTGGGCTATGTTAACGGACTTGCTTGGACCTCTGTAGGTGGTGTAGTATTACCTTGTGAAGCGACAACAATGGCAGGGACTGGCAAACTAGCACTAACCGGTAGCCTTGGTAAAGTAATGCAAGAATCCGGTCATGCTGCTATGAGCTATATTCGTCATAATGCAAAATCCTTGAAAATCGATGAAGAATTCTATAAAAAATTAGACATTCACGTTCATCTTCCAGAAGGGGCAACACCAAAGGATGGTCCTTCAGCAGGGATTACGATGACATTAGCAATGGTATCTGCCTTGACGGGACGTAAGGTGCGCGCTGATCTCGCTATGACTGGTGAAATCACATTGCGTGGCCGCGTATTACCAATTGGCGGTCTTAAAGAGAAATTGTTGGCAGCATTGTTATACGGTGTGAAAGAGGTTTAATTCCAAAAGGTAATGAAAAGGATATTCCTGAATTACCAGATAGTGTAAAAGAAGGTCTTATCATCACACCTGTTAAGACAATGGATGAAGTTTTAGCAAAGGCACTTGTATAATGCAAAAGAAGAAAAAATCCACAAAACATATGGGGCCAAAACCACAATATACAAGAAAAGAAATTAAGGGGCCTCGCATTATAGCAGCAAAATATAATACATCCTGTGTAAAAGCAGATCAATATCCTGAAGGGGATACGGTAGAAGTAGCCTTTTTAGGACGCTCTAATGTGGGCAAATCCTCATTGATTAATTCCTTATGTAATTATCGTGGCCTTGCTCTTGTGAGTGGACAGCCAGGGAAAACAAAGACGATAAACTATTTTGATATTGAATCAAAAGAGGATATTAGTGAAACTGAAGAACGTCGGTATCACTGGTTCTTAGTTGATTTGCCTGGATATGGTTTTGCAAAGACAAATAAGGATAATCGCAATATGTGGTCATCATTTATATCTGATTATATATTGCATTCTGAACGATTAATGTTATTATGCTTGCTTATCGATGGGCGTCACCCAGAGATGCCTATCGACAACGTGGCGTTTGATTGGCTCGTTGAGGCCGGTGTGCCTCTTCAAATCGTGGTGACAAAGGTAGATAAGCTCAATACTAAAGAAAAATCCGTAAATTTAGCAAAAGTTAAAGCCATGTATCCAACTGATTCTCCACCGATTATGTATAGCTCATTGAAACATACGGGACGTGAGTTATTGCAGCAACGAATTAATCAAGTACTAGTAGGGGAGGAAGCATGAGTAATTCAAACCAGTTAGAGATGATGGAACGCATCGCTCTTGATTTAGAGGGTGTTGAACGTGCTCTTGCGTCATCCTTTAACACAGGGTCTGAAGATTTTAATACACTGATTAGACCTTTATCCGAGGCCGGCGGTAAACGTTTGCGCGCGCAATTATGCTTGCTTATTGCCAATGCGGGTACATCGGTAGAGGCAGAACGTATTAAGATTGCAGAAGCTGTAGAAATGTTACACCTAGCGACGTTGATTCATGATGATGTCTTAGATCAAGCGGAAATACGTCGCGGTGAAGAGACAATTCATAAGCACAAAGGCAATAAGGTTGCCATTTTAAGTGGGGACTATTTATTTGCTAAGGCATTCCGTATCGTATCCGAAATGCCACATATGGAATATTTAAAGATCTTTTCTCATATCATCACCTGTCTTGTGGAAGGTGAATTTATGCAAATGGAAGATGTGTATCGCATTGACCAAGGTATAGACCGATATATGACAAAGACGCAAAAGAAAACAGCCGACTTTATGGAGGGCTGCATGGAACTAGGAGGTCTGTTAGGTGGCTGGTCTAGTGATGAAATTATGTACCTAAAACGATATGGTCATGCCTTGGGGATGGCGTTCCAGATTACCGATGATATTATGGATTATCGCGAAACCTCAGACACGACAGGTAAACCTGTGGGGAATGACCTTCGAGAGGGCTTGTTAACCTATCCATTGCTTAGTATCGTTAATGAAAGCAATCAGAATCAGTTGTTGCAAGATATTAAGAACCTTAATCATGGCGGTAATGAACAAGAGATTATCGATTATGTTATTGCTCAGGGTGGTATAGATAATACATTACGGGTCGCACAACAATATTGTGATGATGCGTTATCTGCATTACAATCTATACGTGATTTTGATGGCAAGAGTTTTTAGTATTAGCTGTTCAAAACTTAGCAGATAGAAAGGTATAATATGGAGGCCTTCGAACCTAAAGATTTCGAATATCCCATAAAGAAACCTTCATTTGATAGCGTAGTTCGACAAAAGCGTCGGGAACAAGCACAAAAAGCAGAACAAGAGCAATATGCCGTGGTAAATACTGAACAGAAAGAGGATGCTCCAGAGCCGTTATATACGGAGATGGAACAAAAGATGATGGACGAAGCTGCCAATTTATCGTTGGTAGGTCATCTATCAGAACTTCGTAGACGTATTATAATTATGGTTGTTGCTATTATCATAGGAACGGGCATTGCCTATTATTATGTAGACGTATTATTAGATATTTTATTAGCCCCTGCAGGCAAGTTATATTACATGCGTCCTACAGAAGCCTTCTTTACATATATGAAGGTATCCATCGTAGGCGGCATAATTTTGGCATCGCCTATCATACTGCATCAAATATGGCTCTTTGTGAAACCAGCATTGACAGTTCGCGAGAAACATCTATCAAACTGGATTTTACCAGTAGCCTTTTTGTTGTTCGTAACAGGTATTTTCTTTTCCTATATCTTAGTGTTACCTGCTGCGGTTAAGTTCTTTATGGGCTTTGCCACCGATGAATTGCAACCGATGTTTTCCATTGGTCAATATATGGACTTTGTATTGGCCTTTGTACTACCGTTCGGCTTTATATTCGAACTGCCATTGATTATTATCATTATGGGATATTTTAATTTAATTACATCCCAATTCTTAAAGAAGAAACGCAAAATATTTATTTTGCTTTCCTTTATTATAGGTGCAGTAATTTCACCTACACCGGATATGTTCTCACAAACCATGATTGCATTGCCGATGATATTATTATATGAAACTAGCCTCTTTGTGTTAGCTAAAGTGATGAAACGATAAGTACTTACTTTCAGGAGGAACGATGAAAACCTACGAAAATTTAACCACCTACAATCCTGGTGAAATCGAAAGTAAATGGTATTCCTATTGGGAAAACCAAGGTTACTTTCATGAAGAAGTAGACACTGACAAGGAACCATTTAGCATTGTATTACCACCTCCAAATGTAACAGGTATGTTGCATATGGGGCATGCGCTAGATAATACATTACAAGATATCTTGATTCGTTTTAAACGTATGCAAGGTTACAATGTATTATGGATGCCTGGTACAGACCATGCTGGTATTGCTACACAAATCAAGGTAGAAGAAATGCTCGCTAAAGAAGAGGGCAAATCTCGCTATGATTTAGGTCGTGAAAAATTCGTAGAACGCGTTTGGAAATGGAAGAAAGAATATGGCGATACCATTGTTAAACAAATTCGCAGCTTAGGTGCATCCTGTGACTGGAGCCGTGAACGTTTTACATTGGATGAAGGATACTATCATGCAGTACGTGAAGTATTTGTAAGCCTTTATGAAAAAGGTTTGATCTATCGTGGTGAACGCATCATCAACTGGTGCCCTCGTTGTGCAACAGCGTTGTCTGATGTAGAGGTAGAACACGAAGATGAACACGGTCATTTATGGCATATTAAATACCCTGTAAAAGGTGAAGAAGGTCGCTTTGTTATCGTTGCGACAACACGTCCTGAAACAATGTTCGGCGACGTAGCGGTAGCAGTAAATCCTGAAGACGACCGTTATAAAGATTTAATTGGTAAACATTAATTTTGCCATTTGTTAATCGTGAAATTCCTGTTATTGCTGATGACTATGTAGATGCAAGCTTTGGTACAGGTTGTGTAAAAATTACACCAGCCCATGATCCTAACGACTTTGAAATGGGTCAACGTCACAACTTAGAATCCATCGTTGTTATGAACAATGATGCGACAATGAACGAAGGTGCTGGTAAATTTAACGGCATGACACGCGAAGAAGCGCGTAAACAAGTAGTAGCTGAGCTTGATGAATTAGGATTGCTAGAAAAAATCGAAGATCATGACCATGCGGTTGGCCATTGTTCCCGTTGTAAAACGATTATTGAACCAATGGTTTCTAAACAATGGTTCGTAGATATGAAACCTCTTGCAGAGCCAGCATTGAAGGTTGTAAAAGATGGTGAAGTTCAATTCGTTCCTGAACGTTTTACTAAAACATATGTAAATTGGCTCGAAAACATCCGCGACTGGACAATTTCTCGTCAATTATGGTGGGGTCATCGTATTCCAGCGTGGTATTGTGATGACTGTGGTGAAACGATTGTTAGCCGTGAAGACATTACAGAATGCCCTCATTGTCATGGACATGTAACACAAGATCCAGATGTGCTTGATACATGGTTTAGTTCTGGTTTATGGCCATTTGCTACCATGGGTTGGCCTAAAGATACAGCAGAGCTTAAACAATGGTATCCAACAAGTGTACTCGTAACTGGTTATGATATTATCTTCTTCTGGGTTGCTCGTATGATTTCATGGCTCTTGAGTTTGAACATGAAATTCCATTCAAACATGTATTTATTCATGGTCTTGTACGTGATAGCCAAGGCCGCAAGATGAGTAAATCCTTAGGCAATGGTATTAATCCATTAGATGTAATCGGCGAATATGGTGCTGATGCATTGCGCTTTACACTTGTAACCGGTAATACACCGGGCAATGATATGCGTTTCTATATGGAACGTGTGGAAGCAAACCGCAACTTTGCAAATAAAATTTGGAATGCTTCTAAATTCGTTCTCATGAATTTGACGAATTATGATGAAAGTTTCGTTCCTACTGAGGCTGATTTAACATTGGCTGACAAATGGATTGTCGAAAAATACAATGAAACCGTAGCAAGTATTACTGCAAATCTTGATAAATTTGAGCTTGGTGAAGCGGCTAGCTCCGTATATGATTTCATTTGGAATACCTATTGCGACTGGTACATTGAACTTGCAAAACCTCGTTTGTATAGCGATGTTAATGAACGCGATCGTCGCACTGTACAATATTTGCTTGTAACAATCTTGCGTCATATGCTTGAATTGTTGCATCCATTTATGCCATTCGTTACAGAACATATTTGGCAACACTTGCCTCATGAAGGTGAAAGCATTGTGATTGCTAAATGGCCAGAAGCATTAGCTTTCACAAATCTTACAGAGGCTGCACGTCAAATGGAAATCATGATGGATGCTATTAAAGGTATTCGTAACATGCGCGCCGAAATGAATGTACCTTTGGGCAAAAAAGCCGAAGTTATTGTAGCACCGACTGATGTGTCTATTGCTGAGGCCGTTGCAGAGCATAGCGATTATTTCGTAACACTTGCATGGGCTGAAAGGTAACTATTCTAGGTGCTGATGATCCAAAACCTGAAAATGCAACCGTAACTGTTGTAAATGGTATGGAAGTATATCTTCTCTTGAAGGATCTTATCGATGCAGATAAAGAAAAAGAACGTATCGAAAAAGAAAAAGGTCAAATGCAAAAAGAAATTGCACGATTAGAAGGTAAATTGAGCAATCAAGGTTTCCTTGCAAAAGCACCAGAAGCAGTTGTAGCAAAAGAAAAAGAAAAACTAGAAGAATATAAACAAAAACAACAAGCGTTGTTAGAACGTGAAGAATTCTTAAAAACCTTATAGGAGGTTTATATGACATACGAAGAAGCCTTAACGTATTTAGAAGATACCTCATCCTTTGGCATAAAACCGGGGTTAGAGCGTATTCGTGCATTATTGCAAGCGTTGGGGAATCCTGAACGAGATTATAAAATCATTCATGTTACGGGTACAAATGGTAAAGGTTCTGTAACAACCTATATTTCGTATGCTCTATTTACCAGTGGATTACGGGTGGGGCGATTTACATCGCCTCACCTTGAATCTTATACGGAGCGTATAGAAATTAATGATGTTCAAATTAGCAAAGACGCTTTTGGCAATTTGATCGATTGTGTTCGACAAGGCGTAGATAAGATTATTGCTGATGGGGTAGAGCCACCTACGCAATTTGAAATTCTAACGGCCGCAGCATTCCTATTCTTTAAAGAACAAGGTGTAGACTATGCTGTTGTAGAAGCTGGCTTGGGTGGATTACTGGATTCAACGAATGTTGTGACACCAGTGGTTTCCGTTATTACTAATGTTACCCTTGATCATCAAGCGTATTGTGGCAATACGGTTGAAGAGATTGCCAAGCATAAGGCGGGCATTATAAAAGAAGGTGTTCCTGTTGTAACGGCGGCTCAAGAAGGACCATTAAAGGTCATTGAAGAGACAGCTGAAGAAAAACATGCTCCATTATATGTGTTTAACAAAAAGTTTGGTATCGATAGCCGTAGTGTAGTGCCTGGTGGGCAATTGATTACGGTCAGTGCTATTGGCGCACCGCCTGCTATGTTATTTACAACGATGGCTGGGATTCATCAATCTGTCAATTTGGCTTGTGCATTACAAGCTGTACGCCTAGTTATGGAACATGATGATGCTATTAGTGAAGAAACAATGCGCGAAGGCTTTGCCCGTGCCACTTGGGCTGGTCGTTTTGAGATTAAAAAAACGTTGGATCGGACATTTATATTTGATGGTGCCCACAATGCAGCCGGCGCAGAATCTTTCGGCATGACTTACCAGGAATTATTTGGGGATACGCCAAAAACAATGGTGATGGCTATTTTGTCAGATAAGGATGAAATGGGTATTATTCACGAAGTTGTAAAACCAAAAGATACAGTCATTGCAGTGGCTGCACCAACACCACGTACAGAGGTGCCAGAGAAATTAGTAGAAACCGTTCGGCAATGTGTGAAAGGGGTAGTGGCACAGACAGAAGATTCTGTGAGCAGTGCTCTTGATTTAGCATTACAATCGACACAAGATGGAGACATCATTGTTGTGTGTGGATCGTTATATATTCTTGGCGAAGCTCGCGGTTGGTTACAGAACCGTATGAGCCACTAGGTAATCGTTATGGAACACTCATTATTTCCAACGGAAACAAAGTTGAAGTTTTATATTGAACGACTCATTTATGGTGTGGCTATTGCCATGCCTCTACAACCGATGGTAGGGGATGTGCTCTTGTGGTTGGCCGTTGGGCTTGCCATTGTCGATTTAATACGAAGTCGTAGTCTTAGCTTTCCTACGGGATGGTTGTCATGGACTGTTATGTTTTTCGTCCTTTGGACGGGCGTATCAGCTGCCCTTTCCGATAATGCGCAATGGGCTTTGACAAGTTGGTTTTATCAGATTGTGGCCGGTGGCGGTATTTATTATTTAGTACGTACCTATATTAGTACGCCAAAACAGTGGCGTTATTTTCTTCAATGTACATTGGGAACGGCGATTCTCGTTTGTTGCATAGGTGCTTATGAATATATTTTTATTCCTAATCATCATATAAAGGAATGGGTTGATGCCATCCAATTTCCAAAATTAATGCGACGCATGTCGTCAACATTGATGAATCCCAATCTGTTGGGCGCTTACTTGTTGATGATTCTAAGCGTTAGTATTAGCTATTTATTGGTTTACTGGAAGGGCTTATCCGATAAAATCTTATCGGAGGAATATAAGAAACAAATCTACATGATGATTCCCATAGCATTAATACTTTTTGTTACCATGCTATTAACATATTCACGTGGCATATGGATCAGTTTTGGTGCCATGATTATTTACTGGGGAATTTTTGTAGAACGTCGTTTATTATTATCCTTGTTAGCCATCCCCATCATTCTATATTTTTATGATGGAGAAATTGCTACTCGTCTTTGGTCTATATTCCAAGGTCATGATACATCGGCTGATTTACGATGGGCCTTGTGGGATAGCACGATGTACATTGTTCGTGAAAATCCTGTGTGGGGGATTGGGTGGAATACATTTTACTTAGTATATCCAGAATATAATTATTATATTCAAGGTCCTAATGTATTGATGTATCACGCTCATAATTTATACCTTAATATGTTGGCTGAAATAGGCATACCAGGACTTATCTCCTTTATAACTGTATTAATAGGTCATGTGGTTACCTCTATACGTCTAAAAGGTGATGTGTTCCGTAAGGCGGCCTCCATCGGTGTCGGTGCTTTAGCAGTTGGTGTCCTTGTGAGCGGTTTGTCCGATTTTGAATTATATAGTCACCAAGTAACGATTACATTCTGGTTATTGCTAGGATGGGTAGGTGCTTTTGTGAAAGTTCAACAAAATCAGACTAAAATCAATCATAATTAAAACGCATCGAAAAAAATCGAAATCATTGTGTTATGTATAATACTAATTAAAATAAGAGTGAATTGAAGAGAATCTATATATTGTATAGAAATTCTTCGATTCACTCTTTTTAACTATATATATGAAATTATAAAAATATATCTATAATTCCTGAGAGTTATAACGATGTGAATTTAATTTATCTAAAAAATGGAAAATCCATGACTTTTAGTCATAATGACCCATAAATATGTGACAAAAAATACATTTTATGCATATAAGTTGACAATGCGATTGTAAAAGCATACGATGAAGTTGGTTTAAGGAACGGTTTAGACCAAGAGATTGATCAACTGTCGTTTAACAAGGTGATTTTAAGGAGATGGTACGATGATAGACATCAAAGATCGCGTTAAAAATGCGGCCCTCCAAGGCAAAATTGTCACAGCTTATGAAGCAGCTCAAATGATTAACCACAATGATAAAGTTGGTATTTCCGGCTTTACTCCATCTGGTTATGCAAAAGCTGTACCATTGGCTTTGGCTGAACGAATGGAAAAAGAACCATTCAAAATTGATTTATGGACAGGTGCTTCCGTAGGTGATGAAGCCGACGGTGCATTAACACGTGCACATGGTATTAACCGTCGTTTCCCTTATCAAACAAATGGGGATACACGCAAAGCTTTAAATAGCGGCGACATCAAATACGTTGATATGCACTTAAGTACAATGGCGCAAAATGTACGCTATGGTTTCTTTGGTGATTTAGACGTAGCTATCGTAGAAGTTTGTCAAATCAATGAAGATGGCTCTTTAGTACCTACAACATCTGTTGGTAACTCTCCAACATTTGTTAGCCAAGCTAAAAAAGTTATCGTAGAAGTAAACGTATCTCAACCATTATCTTTGGTTGGTATGCATGATATCTACGAACCACTTGATCCACCATATCGCAAACCAATTCCATTGGAACATGCTGGTGATCGTATTGGTACTGATGCAATTCCTTGTGACCCAGACAAAATCATTGCAGTAGTTCCTTGTGATGTTCCTGATACTACAAGACCTTTGGCACCTATCGATGATGATGCAAAAGCAATGAGTCAACACCTTATCAAATTCTTTGAACAAGAAATCGGTGAAGGTCGTTTACCTGAAAACTTGCTTCCATTGCAATCTGGCGTAGGTTCTGTAGCAAATGCAGTAATCAGCGGATTGGCTCAAGGCCCATTCAAAGATTTGTCCATTTATACAGAAGTAATCCAAGATGGTATGTTTGACTTAATCGATGCAGGTAAAGTAACTGTATGTTCCGGTACTGCATTAAGTCCTTCTCCAGATGGGTTGAAACGTTTCTATAATAACATCGATGAATATCGTAAAAAGATTATTCTTCGTCCACAAGAAATTTCCAACAACCCTGGTATTGCTCGCCGTATTGGTGTCATTGCCATGAATACCGCTATCGAATTTGATATTTTTGGCAATGTAAACTCTACTCATATTATGGGTAGCAAAATGATGAACGGTATTGGCGGATCTGGTGACTTTGCACGTAGTGCATATCTCACTATTTTCTGTACTAATTCCGTTGCAAAAGGTGGCGACATCAGTTCTATCGTTCCATATGTATCTCATGTGGATCACCCAGAACATGACACTATGATTTTCTGTACAGAACAAGGTGTTGCTGACTGCCGTGGTTTGAGCCCAGTGGAAAGAGCTCGTTTGATCATTGAAAAATGTGCTCACCCAGACTACAAACCAATGTTAACTGAATACCTCGAAAAAGCACTCGCTGCAACTAAAAATGCCCATACACCAATGTTGCTCGACGAAGCTCTTTCTTGGCATAAACGCTTCACAGAAACTGGAAGCATGAAAAAATAACCTGTTTTTTTAGGAGGATGATGAAAACATGGCTTACGAAAACCTTAAAGCCCAAATTGCTGAGTACAATAAACTTTGTGACGAAAAGTGTGTAAAAACTCCAGAACGTCAAAACTTGAAATACAACCGCGTGTATACACCAGTTGATATTGAAGGCTTTGATTATGAACGTGATTTGGGTATGCCTGGTGAATATCCATATACTCGTGGCGTACAACCTACAATGTACCGTGGTCGTTTCTGGACTATGCGTATGTATGCTGGTTTCGCAACAGCTGAAGAATCTAACAAACGTTACCGTTACCTTATCGAATCCGGTGCAACTGGTCTTTCCTGTGCATTCGACTTACCTACACAAATCGGTTATGACTCTGATGACGTTATGGCTGAAGGCGAAGTTGGTAAAGTAGGTGTAGCGATTGACTCCTTGGCAGATATGGAAATCTTGTTCAACGGCATCGACCTTGGCAAAGTATCCACTTCTATGACAATCAACGCTCCAGCATCCGTTTTGTTGGCAATGTATATCGCAGTAGCTGAAAAACAAGGCGTACCTTCCACAGAATTGAAAGGTACAATTCAAAATGATATTTTGAAAGAATACGCAGCTCGTGGTACTTACATTTTCCCTCCAAAACCATCCATGCGTTTGATCACTAATATCTTTGAATATTGCTCTCAATACGTTCCAAAATGGAATACAATTTCCATTTCCGGTTACCATATCCGTGAAGCAGGTTCCACAGCAGCACAAGAAATCGCATTTACAATTGCTGATGGTATCGCATACGTAGAAGCAGCTTTGAAAGCTGGTCTTGATGTTGATACATTCGCTGGTCGTCTTTCCTTCTTCTGGAATGCTCATAACAATGTACTTGAAGAAGTTGCTAAATTCCGCGCATCCCGTCGTTTATGGGCAACTATCATGAAAGAACGTTTTGGTGCTAAAAAACCAAAATCCATGATGCTTCGTGTACATACTCAAACAGCTGGTTCCATGTTGACTGCACAACAAGTTGATAACAACATCGTTCGTGTTGCTCTTCAAACTGCAGCTGCTGTAATGGGCGGTACTCAATCCTTACATACAAACTCCCGTGACGAAGCATTGGCTCTTCCTACAGAAGCATCTGTACAAGTAGCTCTTCGTACACAACAAATCGTGGCTTACGAATCTGGTTTAGCAGACGTAGTTGACCCATTGGGCGGTTCCTACTATGTAGAAGCTATGACTAACGCTATCTATGACGAAGCTATGGCTTACATCAAGAAAATTGATGAAATGGGCGGCGCTGTAGTAGCAATCGAAAAAGGCTACATCCAAAAAGAAATCCAAGAATCCGCTTACAAATGGCAAATGGAAGTTGAATCTGGCTTGCGCACAATCGTTGGCGTAAACAAATTCCAAGTTGAAGAAGAAGCTCCAAAAGACTTGCTTCGCGTAGACGCTTCCGTAGGTGTAAACCAAGCTAAGAAAACTCAAGCAGTTCGCGCTAACCGCGATCAAGCAGCAGTTGACAAAGCTTTAGCTGATTTGAAAGCTGGCGCAGCTGACGAAAACGTTAACTTGATGCCATTAATTCTTGCAGCAGTTAAAACATATGCTACTTTGGGTGAAATTTGTAATGTATTGCGCGAAGTATTCGGTGAATACCAAGCTCATTCCACATTATAATATCGGCTAATTTCGGAGGTAATTATCATGGCAGAAAAACGTATTAGAGTAATCGTAGCAAAACCAGGTCTTGATGGTCATGACCGTGGTGCAAAAGTTGTAGCACGCGCACTTCGCGATGCTGGTTTCGAAGTAATCTACACAGGTCTTCGTCAAACTCCAGAACAAATCGTAGAAGCAGCACTTTCTGAAGACGTTAATGTAGTTGCATTATCCCTTCTTTCCGGTGCTCACAACACATTGTTCCCTAAAATTGTTGAACTTTTGAAAGAAAAAGGCATGGGCGATGTATTAGTAATCGGCGGTGGCGTTATTCCTGATGCTGATATCCCTGGCTTGAAAAAAGCTGGCGTAGCAGCTGTATTCACACCTGGTACTCCAACTGGTGATATCGTTAACTTCATCAAGGAAAACGTAAAATAATTAACTGGGCAAGAGAGGGGCTCAACTGGAATGGTTGGCTCCCCTCTATTCCCATATTCTAAGATAGGTGGTGAGGCGAATGGATTTAGTTAAAGGCCTCTTTGAAGGCTCAAGACTAGCCTTAGCACGGTCCATCACTGCTGTAGAAAACGAGTATGAAAATGCCATCGATATTATGAAGGCAATTTACCCTAAAACGGGTAATGCACGTATTCTCGGTATAACTGGTGCCCCTGGTGCTGGTAAAAGTACTTTGACAGATAAGGTTGTTAAACATTATCTAGATCAAGGTAAAAAAATCGGCATCGTTGCCATCGACCCAACTAGCCCATTCTCTGGTGGTGCTATTTTGGGGGACCGTATTAGAATGAATGATTTAACATTAAATGAAAATGTATTCATTCGAAGCATGGGGACACGTGGTAGTCTTGGTGGTTTATCCAAAAAGACTGCAGACGTTGTAAAATTAATGGATGCCTTTGGCATGGACTTGATTATCATTGAAACAGTAGGTGTAGGTCAATCCGAAGTAGATATCGTAAAAAATGCAGATACTACATTGGTTGTTCTTGTTCCTGGTCTCGGTGATGATATCCAAGCTATTAAAGCGGGTATTCTTGAAATCGGCGATGTATTTGCTATCAATAAAGCTGACCGAGATGGTTGCGATCGTTTGAATGTTGAAATTGAAATGATGCTTGACCTAGATTCTCGTGAAGTAAAATGGCGCCCACCAATTAAGCGCACAATTGCTAGTAAAGACCAAGGCGTAGATGAACTTATCGAAGCCTTAGATGAACATTTTGAGTATCTTGAAGATTCCGGTGAATTGGAATCTCGTCGGGCAGAACGTACTCGCGATGAAATCATCGCAATGATTAATGAACAAATTGGTCGTTATGTAGCTGATAAAATCATTACAAGCGACGAATTTAATAGCCAAGTGGCAGCTGTTAATGAACGCGAAAGCGATCCATACACAGTTGTTAACGGCGTAATGACAAACGTGCTAAAGTAGACGGCGACTACATAGCATTAGAGATTTAGCCTTATAAAGGAGATAATCGAAATGGCTTTTAAAGTATTACAAGTGGATCACATCGGTATTGGTGTTAATGATTTAGCAGCAACTAAAGAATTTTACAAAAATGCTTTGGGAATTCAACATCTTCCTGAAGATGAAGTAGTAGAAGAACAAAAAGTAAAAGTATCCTTCTTCCCATGCGGCGATGCTGAATTAGAATTCTTGGAAACTACTACTCCAGACGGCCCTATCGGTAAATTCATCGAAAAAAATGGTGGTCGTGATGGTATCCAACACGTTGCTTTGCGTGTAGATAATATTGAAAATGCTATTGCTGATCTTATGGCGAAAGGTATTCGTATGATTGACGAAAAACCTCGTTATGGTGCTGGCGGTTCCTCTATTGCATTCGTTCATCCTAAAGCTACAGGTGGCGTATTACTTGAACTTTGCCAACGAATGAAATAAAATATTATTGTAACAAGTTTTTATGGAGGTGCTGACATGCAAACAGTGCAAGAAAAAATTGAGTTGTTGCACGAAAAACTAGCAAAAGTTAAAGCTGGTGGCGGTGAAAAACGCGTTGAGAAACAACATTCTCAAGGTAAAATGACTGCTCGTGAACGTTTGGCTAAATTATTCGATGACAACTCTTTTGTTGAACTTGATCAATTCGTTAAACATCGTTGTGTTAACTTCGGTCAAGACAAAAAAGAATTACCAGGCGAAGGTGTAGTAACTGGTTATGGTACTATCGATGGTCGTTTGGTATATGCATTCGCACAAGACTTCACTGTAGAAGGTGGTTCTCTTGGTGAAATGCACGCTGCTAAAATCGTTAAAGTACAACGTTTAGCAATGAAAATGGGTGCTCCTATCGTTGGTATCAATGATTCCGGCGGGGCTCGTATTCAAGAAGCTGTAGATGCTCTTGCTGGTTACGGTAAAATTTTCTTTGAAAATACAAATGCATCTGGCGTTATTCCACAAATTTCCGTAATCATGGGACCATGTGCAGGCGGTGCTGTATATTCTCCAGCATTGACTGACTTCATCTACATGGTTAAAAACACATCTCAAATGTTCATCACTGGTCCTGCAGTTATTAAATCTGTAACTGGTGAAGAAGTAACAGCTGAAGATCTTGGTGGCGCAATGGCTCACAACTCTGTGTCTGGTGTTGCTCACTTCGCAGCTGAAAATGAAGATGATTGCATCGCTCAAATCCGCTACTTGTTAGGTTTCTTACCTTCTAACAACATGGAAGATGCTCCATTGGTAGATACAGGTGATGACCCAACTCGTGAAGATGAAGGCTTAAACAGCTTGTTACCTGATAACAGCAACATGCCTTACGACATGAAAGATGTTATCGCAGCTACTGTAGATAATGGCGAATACTATGAAGTACAACCATTCTATGCTACAAACATCGTTACATGCTTCGCACGTTTTGATGGTCAATCTGTTGGTATCATTGCTAACCAACCTAAAGTAATGGCTGGTTGCTTGGACATCAACGCATCTGACAAATCTTCCCGTTTTATCCGTTTCTGTGATGCTTTCAATATTCCAATCGTTAACTTCGTTGACGTTCCTGGTTTCTTGCCTGGCACAAATCAAGAATGGGGCGGTATCATTCGTCATGGTGCTAAAATGTTGTATGCTTACTCTGAAGCAACAGTACCAAAAATTACTGTTATCACTCGTAAAGCATATGGTGGTTCTTACCTCGCTATGTGTTCCCAAGATTTGGGCGCTGATCAAGTATACGCTTGGCCTACATCCGAAATCGCTGTAATGGGTCCTGCTGGTGCAGCTAACATTATCTTCAAAAAAGATGAAGATAAAGACGCTAAAACAGCTAAGTACGTAGAAGAATTCGCAACTCCTTACAAAGCTGCAGAACGTGGCTTCGTAGATGTTGTAATCGAACCAAAACAAACTCGTCCAGCTGTTATCAACGCGTTGGCTATGCTTGCAAGTAAACGTGAAAACCGTGCTCCAAAGAAACATGGTAATATTCCATTATAATTCGATTCGGTAATCATATCATCGAATTTGGGAGATACCTTTCTTTACTTATTTTTTAGAAAGGGGAATGATTATGGAAGGACAAGCAGTTACTACCAATCCCTGGTTAATCATGGCCATTAATATGACAGTTGTATTTGTTGTGTTGATTCTTTTAGGCGTTTTGATGACAATCGTTCATTTGATTGACCCTACGAAAAAGAAAAAAGAAGCACCGGCAAGTGCTCCTGTTGCAGCTCCTGCAGCTACTCCAGTGGCTACACCAAGTGCATCTGCTCAAAATGAGGATGAAGTAGTAGCAGCTATCGTGGGTGCCATTGTGGCGATGGGGTACTCATCTGAACAAATTGCATCTATTCGACCTACAGCAACCAGTGCTAAATGGCGCTTGGAAGGTCGTTTAAGCGGTAGAAATTAATATTTTTTTAGGAGGCATTTGTCATGAGCAATGCTACAAAAGCTAACGGTAAAGCTCCATCTCAAGATGTAGTAGCAGTTATCGTTGGCGCATTAGCGGCAATGGGTTATTCCGCTGATCAAATCGCGCATATCCGTCCAATCGTAAGCTACAATTGGAAAATGGAAGGTCGCTTACGCGGTAATCGATAAGATTAACGCTTTTAGGTAATCGATAGGATTATCAGAATTATATGTGTAAATGAAATTTAAGTATTGTGTAGATATACACATTTGGAGGAATTTAAGATGAAAAAATTCAACGTTACAGTAAATGGCACAGCATATGATGTAGAAGTTAATGAAGTAAAAGCTGCAGCTCCTGCAGCAGCTCCTAAAGCAGCTCCAGCAGCAGCTCCTAAAGCAGCTCCTGCACCAGCACCAGCTCCAGCTGCAGCAGCAGCTCCAGTTCCAGCAGGTGCTGAAACTGTAAAAGCTCCAATGCCTGGTAAAATCCTATCTGTAGCAGTATCCGCTGGTCAAGCAGTTAAAAAAGGCGAAACTTTGTTGATCCTTGAAGCTATGAAAATGCAAAACGAAATCGCAGCTCCTCATGATGCTGTAGTTGCAGAAGTTCGCGTAGCTGCTAACCAAACTGTATCCACTGGCGATGACATGGTTGTTCTTGGCTAATACCGAGTGTTGTCTTATGGCGCGGCTGCGCCGCGTCATATAACAATTTTATATTTGTGAAAGGGGAACGCATATGGAGGCTTTTGCTGTTGCGATACAATCTGTTATAACTGATAGCGGGTTCCTCGCATTTACAACAGGCAATGCTATTATGATTCTTGTAGGTTTGATCCTATTGTATTTAGCATTTGCTAGAGAGTTTGAACCATTATTGTTGGGTCCGATTGCGTTTGGTTGTGTACTTGCTAATATCCCTCGTAACGGCTTCGAAGAAGGCGTTATGGCGCTTATTAGTGCTGGTATCTCTCAAGAAATCTTCCCACCTTTAATTTTCCTTGGTGTAGGTGCAATGACTGACTTTGGTCCGCTTATTGCTAACCCTAAAACATTGCTTTTAGGTGCTGCTGCACAAATCGGCGTATTCGTTGCGTTGGGTGGCGCTATGATGCTCGGCTTTACAGCTCAAGAAGCTGCAGCTATCGGCATCATCGGTGGTGCAGACGGTCCTACATCTATCTACTTAGCTACTAAACTAGCTCCTCATTTATTAGGGTGCTATCGCGGTTGCCGCATATTCTTATATGTCCTTGGTACCGTTGATTCAACCACCTGTAATGAAATTATTCACTACGCAAAAAGAACGTGAAATTGTTATGGAACAATTGCGTGATGTTACTCGTTTTGAAAAAATCGTATTCCCAATCGTTGCAACAATCTTCATTTCCTTTATTGCTTCCTTCCATTACATCCCTTTTAGGTATGTTGATGTTAGGTAACTTGTTCCGTGAATCTGGCGTAACTGATCGTTTGTCCGATACATCTCAAAATGCGTTGATCAATACTGTTACTATCTTCTTAGCAACTGGTACTGGTTTAACAATGAGCGCCGAACACTTCTTAAGCGTGCAAACACTCCTTATCATCTGCTTAGGTTTGGTTGCATTCATCGGTGGTACAGCTGGTGGCGTATTATTTGGTAAATTAATGAGCTTAGTCGATGGTGGTAAAACAAATCCACTTATTGGTTCTGCTGGTGTATCCGCGGTTCCTATGGCAGCTCGTGTATCCCAAGTAGTAGGTGCAAAAGCTAACCCAGCTAACTTCTTGCTCATGCATGCCATGGGTCCAAACGTAGCTGGCGTTATTGGTACAGCAGTAGCAGCAGGTACAATGCTTGCTATGTTGTCTAGCCACTAATAGTTTAATAATTATTCACCAAGGTGTGCCTTTTAGGGTACACCTATTGGTGAATAAAAAATCCCTTGTATAGTATGTAAACATACAGAAAAGGGGTATATTAGCAATAAATGCTTTGTCAGATCGGTCATTATGTGATGAGCAAGAATTTCACTAAATAACCTTCTAGTGCTTTTAATATAGTAGAGGTGGTCATCTTGTTATCAATTGAATTAAAAATACTGATTTGTTTCGTATGGGCATTTATTGTTTTTTTAGTTACTGCACTGATTATTGGTGTTGAACGCAAATCACAATGGTTCCAAAGAAGAACTAAATACTCTTGGTTTAATCGTCGAGGGTTTCTAGGAGAAGCATTACTTTTTGGTTATCCCAAAACTATAGAGGGATATGGGGTTACATTTTTAATGGCTTGTGCGATCAGTATCGTAGGCTATGTTTTATACCTCATATAACTACAATCAGTGCATTTCTCTGAAGGGAGATGATGATGTATGGGTGCTGCAGAACAAACCTTAATCGTCCTTGCAGTCATGGCTGTTTTATTCGTTACGGAAATTATTCCTTTAGCTATTACTTCTTTAGGCGGTGCAATTGACCTTGGCCTTATGGGGATTATTACTCCTAAGGTTGTATTCTCTGGTTTATCTGATAGTACAGTTGTGTTGTTCGCCGGCATGTTCGTTGTTGGTGCTGCGTTATTCTACACAGGTTTAGCTCAAAAGATTGGTGAAACCGTAGTTTCCCATGCAGGTACTAGTGAAAACGGTTTGATGCTTGCCATCATGCTTGTTACAGCTACTATGTCCGCATTCTTATCTAACACTGGTACAACAGCTGCTTTATTACCTGTAGTTGTTGGTATCTGTTCCGTTGCTAAGATTCCTGCATCTCGCCAATTGATGCCATTAGCATTTGCTGCTGGTATCGGCGGTATCATTACAATGGTTGGTACACCACCAAACATTATTGTAAGTGGTACATTGACTAAATTTGGTGAACAACCATTTGGTTTCTTCGAATTTGCTTGGATTGGTATTCCTTTGACTATCGCTACTATCATTTTCATGATGCTTATTGGTAAACATTTATTACCTAAACATGAAATTCAAGATGCTGGCGATGTTGAACAAGAAGTAGCAGCCGAAGATATTTCTAATGATCCTAAGAAACAATTATACTCTGGTCTTATTCTTTTAGGCGTAATCATCGCTATGATTTTAGGCGATACCTTAAAAGGTGTTGGTATTAATTTACCATTGAGCATGGTTGCAGTTATTGGCGCAATGCTTTGCGTATTGACTGGTTGCTTAAACGAAAAACAAGCTTATACATCCATTGACTGGGTAACAATCTTCTTATTTGCTGGTATGATGCCAGTTGCCACTGCACTAGATCAATCTGGTGCTGGTAAAATGATTGCTAATGCAGTAATCGGTATTATGGGTTCCGATCCTAGCCCTTACTTTGCAACAGCAGTATTGTTCATTTTGTCTTGTGTTATGACTCAATTTATGTCTAATACTGCATCTTGCGCATTGTTGGCTCCTATCGGTATCTCCATTGCTCAAGGTATGCATGCTGACCCTCATGCTGTATTGATGGCTATCGGCGTTGCTGCATCTTGTGCATTCGGTACACCTGTAGGTACACCTCCAAATACATTAGTACTTGGCCCTGGTCAATACAAATTTACTGATTATGTAAAAGCCGGCGTTCCATTGATTTTAGTTTGCTTCGTAGTAAGCTTAATTATTATCCCAATGGTATGGCCATTCTTCCCTGGTAAATAATAGGGAATAGGTTACTCTACTATACAAGCACACACGAGGTCGAATCGTAAGATTCGGCCTCGTTTTTTATGATTTTAGCCTATATGATTTTAATATAGATTACATATAAGTGTAATCAAAAGCAATATGAATTAAACTAATTTGCATGATTAATTTTACACAATTGACTACATCGAAAAAAATATGATATAGTATATTGTGTAAGATATAATAATGTAATGTTGAATATGGAGGTCATCTATGACAAAAAGAAAGATTTAACATGTTAGTTGGTTCTATTGGTGCATTTATTGGTGTATTTGTATTTTTTTAGCCTATATCCCACAAATAATTGCTAATCTTCATGGTCAACCTAGTCAACCATGGCAACCATTATTTGCAGCAGTATCCTGTTTGATCTGGGTATTATATGGTTGGACAAAATCACCTAAACGTGATTATATTTTTAATCGTACCAAACCTTGCAGGCGTTATTTTAGGTACACTAACATTCTTAACATCTTTCTAAGTGCTATAAGAAAAAAAATAGTATTATTGTTATATAGTGAATAATAGTAAAGATATTACTTTACTTTTATAAATATAAATGAGGTCGAATCGTATGATTCGGCCTTTTTTAGAGTGAAGTTTATATGTTAGATTAAAATATAGATAAGCGTTAAATCTGTTGTAATAAAAAAATAGTTTTTATGATAATAAATATTGATAATTGAATTCCTAGTATAATAGTACGTATTTTTGATAAAAATGATAATTTGTGCATTCTCAATTATTGAAAGATATATTTAAATATATAAATGAAAAAGAAATATCAAAAATCATGATAAACATAGACTTTATATGATAAAAAAGGAACAATTGTTATGCAAAAATAATATACAAGATTTTTATCATTTTTCGTTTGACTTTCAATTATTATTGTGTGATAATGAGAACAGAAGTTAAGGCAAGTGCCTTTTTAAATGATAATAA